>Ga0099824_1001492_pt1 | contig 32989 bp, 22 predicted proteins | sample SiratrowhiteBW_FD_76837 | JGI IMG/M metagenome (GOLD analysis project Ga0099824, IMG submission 76837) | Root nodule microbial communities of legume samples collected from California, USA - Siratro white BW | ecosystem: Host-associated > Plants > Roots > Nodule | place: USA: California... | reverse complement strand
TATACATCTGACATAAAAGAACAATTCCACAGGAATTAGAAACTAAACAGAGCTAAATTAATGATTTATATCACATTTTCAGGCGTAATGGTATGCACGAGTTCAATTTTTTTGTATTAGAGAATGTTGAAAGGATTAATGACAAAATAGGTCACAAAGGATGGTACTACTTCGGTACCATGTTGAGAAAAGAGAAACCAAGATATAATGAAGTCTGTTGTATGGACACAAATATTCGTATTTATAATGAAGAAAAAAATACAATATTAAATAATGGGAAATATTTGGTATGATATTTCCCTATCAAATCATATCATATTTTCCTGATTAATGTCATCAAATCATATCTCTAACACTTCCTCTCAAGTTGGAGCATATGTATCATGAGACAAGCTTGTTGCAAATGTCATCAACACAAAACCCCTTGAGAGACTTAGCATACATGTTGATTGCCAAAGCTGACAAAATTAGTAGATACTTCCTTGATGTGACTTTCCATTTGTCAAAAATGACAATCAATCTTCATTATGTTTTGTCTTTTCAAATCATATCTTTAACACTGCCTCTCAAACTAGAATATATGTATCATGAGTCAAACTTGATAAAAATTATTAGAGGACACGACAACTCCTAAAAGGCAAACATGCTGAAAGAACATGACAACTGCTGGAAAGCAAAAATGCTCAAAAAGCTACAGCGGCTTGGGATTAGGTTTTGACGACTGTTCATCCAATGATGAGTAGTGAATTTCAGAAGATTAGCATGTGCAGAATGAAGGATTAGGTTAGGATGAAAACTTAGTTCGAATCCAAGTTGAAGAGGATGAAAGCACACCTCAGAATGATTTAGACATTACTAATTTGAATGGTGAAGGAAGGAGATGGAATTGGAGTTGAACATCCCTTGCGAAATTAAGATTTTAACTTGCAAGATTATTTGCATTAGATGGAGCTATTGGCTTATTGTTTTGTAACTAGGATGGTGTGTTTACTATTTTTCGCTTATCATGTTGAACTGAAGTTCGATTATGTATTTCAAGTGTGATAAAATGATTTATTATATATATATATATATATATATGTGTGTGTGTGGGGGGGGGGGGGGGGGGCATGTGTGTGTGCCTATATATGAATTAATAAATTTTTGTAGGATCTTGCAATCCTTGTTATGATATCCCAATTTGCAATCCATACATTTTGACTACCTTAGTTTCTGTTCCTTGTAGATCAAACAGTTAGTTCAGTCAACCAGCTGGTTGTAACTGTTTCTGTTCGTTGTAGATCAAGCTACCTGGTAGCTATATAATATTTGTCATAACAGAATTCTACATGCAATGAGAAATCAAATTTTCTTGCATCAATTCTGTCTCTCTATTCTCTCTTCTCTGTAAAATCTAACAGAGATTGGAAGGAGCATAAACATCTCTTCAGTAAACAAGTCTTATCTTCTTTATCCTTATCGATTTGCACGCGATGAACGATTATGCTCTTTATATGTGAAAATGTTGCTTTTAATTTTTCCTAGCAAAAAAAAGGAAGAGCTAAACAATGTTAAAACTATTTAATATGCCTTATCCATGAAGTCAAACACAAAATCCTCTTTCTTGTTAATTAGCTTCTTCACTTCCAGAAAAGCAGTAACATAATTGTACAATATCATCCATACTGCCGACTGAGAGCCAGCTGTGCTGCCTTCTTTGGAATCAGAATGGAGGCATGAATTTGTTCTCCTAGGTATTGTGTTGCTGTCTGTCTTTGCTGTATTGTTTTGTTGAAAATATAGTTGATATTATGGATAGCAAATTGTATCATGTAGTTTGTCTTTTACATCTATTTAGATGAAAGATAAACCATAAGTAATATTTCATCTATTTGACAATTGTAGTTCCTTTCTAATGACTGAAAACTAACATTACAAGTTTATTGTCCATTCCATGGATAGTTTAATAATAAAACAATTGTTAAAAACTAAGCAGATTTCTTTGGTTTTACACATTTACTTTTATATGCAGCATGCTTCTCTCAATATTGTAACCACACAAGTTATTGCCACCTGATGTTAACCTTTGCAAGCCGTTCTTACGACGAGCAGACCACGAAACTGCATCTATTTCACCTCTTTTAATAGAGATGCTTTTTCCGAGTCAAATGGTCAGGATGACTCTGATGGAAAAATACATGCTTCAGAAACAGCAGGAAAATCTTCTGAAGATCGAAATCTACCTTTTCCCCCCACCTGCACTACAGAATATGATACTAACAAATTTGTATAATGTTCCTAAAAGAAGGGGTAAACCGATTACGCACATCTATAGCTTGGCTATCAACCTAACAAGAACGCCATAGATAGGCTTAAGGAGATCATGTTTGGATTGTGACGCTACACATTTGAATTAATAAATTGCTAAAGGAGTTGAATATTCAAAACTCATCACCAGTAGGATTATATTGTGGTAATTAGGCAGCAAACGACCCAGTATTACATGATAGAACTAAACATGTGGAAGTTGATAAACACTTATGAAGGCTAAAATAGAGGAAGGGCATATTTTCATTCCTAAATTCCAACCACAGATCAGGTTGCAGTCATTCTGACCAAGGGATTAGTTAAGAAACATTTTGATGACATGATTGGGAAGCTGTCCGTGTACAACATATTCAAGCCAGCTTGAGGGGAGTTTTGAACGTCTACACCAATTATCTTCTATCTCTCCATTTATTATAAATATTATCCTTTAATTATAATAAATCTGGTAGAAATACATTATTTTTGTGATTAAGAAACTAGTTATGACAATAACATAATATTCAGGTATAACAAGTTTGAATTAGCGCAACTTTCAGATTTAAAAAGCTAGTTATAACTTTAACAGCAACTCTCAGACCATATTTCAAAATTTGCCAAGCCTCCCAACAGTTTCATTAGTAACGAGGACTAGCCAGTTAACAACTAAATAACAACTAGCTTTACTTCTAACTCTATCATACTACTATTGCACGGCCAGAACCAACTAGTCTTGTAACAACTTCAGAACGTTTCAGCAACTAAAAACGAAGTAAAAAGGGGGCAAGATTATTAGGTTTAATCAGATTAGAAAAATCAAAGTTGCAGCAACAACGACAGCTTCCCTCATCTAGAGGGAGAAAACAAGGGATATAGAAATGTAAGTTCACACAAGCAATCACAAGTTAGAGGTCGATAAAACATATTTCAGTCCATGGAGTGTGGTTAAATTTTGAAATCGCATAAACAGTGAAGAGAAAGACGCATACCAACGAATTGATGGCATGAGGAGAATCACAGCCAAGCTTATTGGCAGGAACTTTGGGAAGGCCGGTCAAGTTTCCGCCAGAAGCGTCCTCCTTCGCTGAAACGACATTAGCATCAAAGGAATGAAAGAATCAGAAGCGGAAACAAATTAAGGTGGCAAGCAACAGGAATGATGAGATTGATCGAAATGAAGGAAATGCGAATAAAGTAAATGAGGCAGTGAATAAGGAAATGGAAAGAAGAAATTACCGAGAGGGATGGAGGCGGTGGTGCGGTGGAAGAGATCGGCGAGGGGAGAGAGAGGTGCGATCTGATGGTGAGGGAGGGAAGGGAAGGTTCTAGAAAGTGAAGAAGGGAGGAACTTAGACTTGGTAGATCGGAGGACCCAAGACATCTCTGCTAATCAATTATCGGAGATTGAAGGAATCGCGATTTCAGACAAGAACAGAGAGTGATCAGTATGGAGTGGGATTTTGGGGGCGTGTGGAGACCTAACGCGATGAACGGAGAGGATCTGGTAGGAGGAACACCTATGTTAGTTCTAGGTTTTTGATCTATCCCTTAATAGTAGCTCATAATTTCACTTGTAATAGATAACTTCCTAATGTTTAGGGTTAATAAATTAATTTATTGAAATAAAATAGAAGTGTTTTACTGGTTTAAGATATAAAATAGCATAAGAAAATATAGCTATGTAAAGAGTATTATATAAATAAAATTTGTGTTTGTATATAAAATATATACAAGTTATGTGGACTATATATATGAGTTCATCGGATTATACTATAAATAAATAAATTGTGGTGATTAATATTATTATTATTACTAAGAATAATACAATTAATAATATTATTAATTATAATATATATAGCAATATTAATTATTAATATTATTTATACATTAGGTAAATCTATAATTAATATTAAATTTATCCAAGAATTCATTAGGTAAATAATAATTATAAAATTAATAATATCAATATTCTTTGATAGTTTTATGAATTTTTTTATAATCCTTTTCTAAGAGATAGCCAACAAGTACTACATATATAAAAAATTATAATAAATATAAGAATAGAAGATTGAATTATATTTAATATTTTTTAAAAAAACTTTGTAAATATCATCTAAATGTGATTGATAATTTTATATGATAAATAATATATTAAAGTCTTTTTTTATCTTTGTTTGATGGAAGGAATATGACATATGCAATTTTATAATTTAACATATTACTCGTTTTAAATTATTTTCAAAATTAGTTTTTACAATAATTATTCCTCTTAAATTAGCATAAATAATAATAACTTACAAAATAAAAAATATAGTAGAAAATAGAAAACACACAATGTTTTTATACTAGTTGGTATATTAAAGCAGATTATGTCAAATTTTCAATCAATAGATTCAATTTTACTAAACAAATTAATATTGTAAAGTACAACTAAATATTGTTTGGACTCATAATTACTTCTAACTAAACCTTTAAGTATCCTTTGTAACACAATAACTCTTGTCTAAATCAAACTATTTTTTAGACTTAGTCACTATTGCCTAAAAGTGAATATTTTTTTTACTCAACCACTCCTGACTAAAACTAAGTACTCATTGGACTTAACTACTCTTGGCTAAAATTGAGTGTTTTTTGTTTTTTGTCAAACAACCACTCTCAGACTAAGACCAGTAAATTATCTTATTAGTGATCCATAAGTCACAAGGTTGTTTATTAGAGAGTGATAACTCTTTTGATGTATATAAGGTTTATGATCTCTCTTCTAGTTTGTTAAGTGAACATAAATAGTGTTTTCTATGAAGCTTTTGGGGACACAATTTTGAGAGAGTTTAAGCCCTGTGAAACTTCATCTATGCATTTCTCCTTCTTGAAGAATGACTTTATATAGGCACTGAAAAATGTAGTTGTTGCAAAATTGTTTCTGGTCGTTGAGTAGCTTCAACTCACTTGAATGTCTTTCTTGCGTCTCATGAGCTTATTTGTGAAGGATGCATTAAATACATTTCATGCAACATTAATTGCTTTTTTCTTCACACAATACCCTTAATGACAATACTTATCTCCCTAGGTTGCACAACCTTTTACACCAAAAAATAGAAAAAGTGCATATTGTACTAGGTAGATAGTTGGTCTAGAGTTAAGATATGTTTGTGTCAAGAAGTTATCGAAGAAAGCATATTTAACTCTTCATCCAAGATATCATTGATGTGACTTATGCTTGAATGAATCTTTGAAAACGTTTTAGGTTGAGTTCAAGAAGGGAGTGAATTGAACTTTGAAAGATTTTTATTCAATTTAGACCTTTGAAAATAGTTTTCGCAATTTGAAAAACTTTAATGAATCTCGATGCTAAAGATATGAGGTGCAGTAAAGAAATACACTGATTCAAATCACGAATGAACCAATTTGTTTTACAGGCAGATAGTGATTTTCAAACAGCACACAGCAGATTCACAATCACACACCAGATTCACAACAACACTTTAAGCAGATCAAGTTCACACAGTTTCAATAGCAATATTACACTTAGAACTGAATCACACAAAATTCCAAATTTGAATGAGAGCAAAGAGGAACAAAATTACAAAATACAAATTTGAAACTCCTAACACAGATCTACATTAATTTCAGCCAATATTAACAAATCTGATAAAGTTTCCTAACATCAGCAATTAATACAGATTTGAGAATTATTCAGAATGCAGATTCAATTATTCAGTTATACTAGGAACACAGAACAAGAATACAAATTCTGCAGTCTTACAACAATTCAGCCAAAGTTCTAATTCTTTGTAAAATCACAGATTCAGAATCTTATATGTACTACAGAATTAGAAAAGAACCAATCTGTTAAGCAAGATTTCTTTGGCTATTACATTAGATTTATCAGAACCAACACAGAATTCAATTTACAATGCATAAATCAATATCCAGCAGAGAACTTAAAACAGTTTTATTAAGATTACCAAAAATTAATTCAATCTTTCAATTAAACACAATGTGCAGTGCAAGAACAATACAAAATTGAAAAAGAAAGGTCAAGAACAATAGAACACAGTCAATTATACTGGTTCATCCTTCCTCAAGGGCTACGTCCAGTCTCCTTTGCCCCTCAAGCAAAGAAAATTTTCACTAACTTTAATCAATTGTTTACACACAAACAATTACACAATTCTTACTTCCCATAAGAATCAAACACCCATTGAAATGAGCACCTACTCCCCGTAGTCCCCACTCAAATCAGCAATCACACACAGGCTAAACCTATAGCCTACAACGATACACAGTTTCAACAATTTCACAGATTTGCAATCAGTTTACACAAATCTTGATACAAAAGGGATCAAGAATGGTAAAGAACAACTCCCTAATTGGCGCGCAAAAGAGGCCTTTGCACAATGTTGAAGAATTCCAATAGCACAGAATGGGTCAAACGGTAGTCTTCAACAAAAAACCTCAATTGATTTTCCTTAAGAACTCTCAATTTCACAAAAGTGTTTCTCACTGGTTTTTCTGCTGTAATGATTCTCTTTTCGTATATGTGTTATGGCACATTTTAGAAAACTCACTGTTTTTATAGACGAAAAGGCACCAATTCATTTTTTTTCAAAAACCGTTAATTCAGTTCTACCAGGTATCGAATAACTTGATTTCATGAAAATGGAAATCGCTTTATTTGAGCCCAGTGCAGTATTTAAAAACCAGTTTAATCGAAAACTTAGCTAATTCTTCAGTTTAACATTTTAAACACTTTTAGATCTTTGTGCCTGTTGGATTTCTCCTTGACTATGCATAGGTTCTTTGCCAATCACACCTAAACCTACTCACACCAGACCAAGACCTAAACCACTTCCAATTGTTTGCTTGCTTTTCCTTGTTGGACATGTCTTGCATGGCTTCATCAAATCCTTAGTCTTGTGAAAGTACTAACAATCTTCTTAACAGATGAAAGTAACGAACAATCCCTACAACACAAAATATGTACACACACACACGTATAAGGTTAGCTTTTATATACGCATATATAAAGCATATTCATGGTTTTACAAACTTAAAAAGAAAACATCACAGTGTTGTATTGTCTGACAAGCAAAACAATTCTGTCTTATATGATTTGCTTGTTGATCTAAAGTTATCATCTTACATATCAAACATAACCATATTTTACATTTAATCATTTTCAACACTTAATCAAAATCATGAGTGTTAAAATTTTTCCTAACACAAAGGTACCCTCCAATTTAAATGCTAACAACAATGAGTCTCACTATTTAAAACAAATTACAAGTACTATCATTGTCACTTTCAGCTTACAACAAGTACATAAAGCCTCTTTAGGTTATATGAGTACATAATGTCTCTCCAAAATAAGTACATAAAGTCTTTCTAGGTTATTCAGTTCAACTCCCCTTTAGTTTAAGCGTGCATACACAAAAGACCTTCACTAGTACAAAAATCATTTCTTTATTGATTCTGAAGGACATTCTACATTGGTTCCAAAACTAATGTAGGTGCAGGCAATGTAGAAAGTCTACATCAGTTTTATAACCAATGTAGTATATGCATATACTACATTGGTTGATAAATAAAATACTGACATAAAATATCAATCCTAAGAGCGCTCAGGAAGATATACTACATCGGTTGTGGCTCTCAACTGATGTAGTATCTACCCTATTACATCGGTTGGGAGCCACAACCGATATAGTATCTACCCTATTACATCAGTTGTGGCTCCCAACCGATGTAATATCTCTATTAAAAGAATATCAAGATTTTTCATAATTCTTTGATAAAATTTTTAATCCATACAATTTTTGACAAGTATAGATAGGTGAAGTAGAAAAAAAGATGTCAAAAATAGTAAAAATAATAAAAAACAAATAGTAAACGATGGAATTTTGGAAAAAAAATATTTCAAACCCCCTTTGGGGTTGCCCACGAGCTTCGATGCACCATTTCGTGAAACTTTCATTTTTGGAGCGTCTCAATCCAAGCTCTCTGTCAAAAGTTATGGTCGTTTGAAGTTTTTTCGTCCCAAAATTTTTGAAACCCAAAATTTATTATGCAAGCATACAGACAACAGTCCAAGCATACAAATAATACAACATTTCAAAGATACAACAAACGTACCTCTCTTGTAGACAGTGAGAGCAAAACAAGTGAATGCAAATAAATCAAAATAAAATCTACCAAAACTAGTGGATGCAAAAAATGAAGTGAATGAAACCACAAAGACAATGAGGGCAAAGGAAAATGGGGGAGAACAACATGCGACGTACCAATGAGAGTGAAACCGAAAAGCGAACCAATAGCACTCAAACGCGAACCGAAAACGTGAACCAATGACACCCAAAACACGAATCGAAAATGTGAACCAATGACACCCAAAACACGAACCGAAAACGTGAACCAATGGCACCCAAAACGCAAACCAATGACACCCAAAACGTCAACTAAAAATGTGAACTTAGAGTCCTCCAAACCAAACTTGAAGAGTGAACAAAACTGGGGAGTGATTGAAACAATGGCACGCACAACAGTGAAGGAGAAGGCAAAGCGAACATGGTTTAGTGAAGGAGAATGAAGCATAAGAGAAGAATTATGTGTGAGGGTACCATAAATCCCTAATTTTAACTTTAGGGAGATACTACATCGGTTGGTAGCTCCCAACCGATGTAGTATATAACCCAAATTTCACCAAATTTTCCTAAAAGTTCACTCGCAGGCCACGAGAAAGATATTACATCACGAGAAATATATTACATCGGTTGGGATCTTCCAGCCCATGTAATATAGGCTATACCCAATCGATGTAGTATCTTCAGCGCCATAACAAAATTTTCAAATTTTAAATTTTTTTCCAATCTTTTCTACATTGGTTAGGAGTGATAATCGATGTAGAATAGGATATATTACATCAGATTTGTGTTAACCAATGCAATATCTATCTGCATAATTTCAAAAATGTTACCGTGTTTTGATTTACATCGATTACATTTTAACCAACTTTTTATCATGTTGTAATATGTGTTTTCTTTTTACTAATACTTTTAGGAAAATACACACAAGTCTTTTCAAGTTATACAACAATCAAATGTTGTTCGATTAGAAGGCTCACAAAATATAAAATATATTTTAGAAGGGATATAAAATATATGTTGTCATCAGTGTAAAGAATAACTTCACACATACGAAAAGGAATTACAAATAAGACTTTTCTCTAACTTAGGTTTTTAACACTCATTCCATACACGTGTAATGTTGTTTATATCTTGGAACCTTAGTTCTTTTTACATGGTTGTTTTTTCCTTATATAATTGTCCAAGAAAGACGGTTGAAGATTGTGTTATATAATCATTTGTCAAAATTTTATGATAAAGTTATGGTCTATTCACATTCTGTAACTTATGGTATGTTGAAGTGATTAAAACACATTCATTTATCTTTATGAATGTCTTGTATCATTGATAATGCCAAAACAGACTTATACTCAATACTATCAACATCTTCATAAAATAATAGCCGTAAATCATTTGAAGATTGTTAGGACATGGCATCTGAAGTACATATCTAGTGTATAATTATTTCCACTCTATTTTACTTGAATTAAGTTATTTGAACTTGACTTAAGTCATTTGAACTTGACTTAAGTCATTTGAAGATTGTTGTTTGTATAAGAGTCTTTTATTATTAAGTGCTACAACAGAGTTGTCCACTTCTATACAATGAAATATATATGTTATTTATATTTTATCTCCAACATTACAAGCATATGTTTACTTCAAAAACATATTCTCCTGATTTTCTTATTGGTTTTTCATCTTGCGTTATTTTGATGCTTCTGGATTAGAAGTTATTTCATCACAACTTTCACAAGTTTAAATTTTTATTCTTGACCCTCCTATACAATCAAGGCCAATCACAACTTACATTCATAATAAAAGAATCAATTTATTTCAAAGTGCAAAAGGTGTCCATTATAGAGAAATGGAGGTCATAATTGTGAAAATTGTTCCTATAAACATGTATTTGTCCTTATAAATAATAACTGACATACATAGTGTACCATTTCAGTTTTCTTCAACGGAAACTTAATTTTTCTGCATTAAATAGAAAAATTTACTTCAATTTAAATCTTTACATAATTAATTTCAACTTTTATTTCATCTCTCAATAAACAAAACTCAATTTAACCTAACTTACAAACATTTTCTATAAAATTCATCACCTAAACAAAACCAAACTACAGAATTCATCACCTAAACAAAACCAAACTACATCTTGAAAAATATAAACACTTAAATATTTTTCAAAAATATACAAAAAAACAACTTTTTGATTATAAATTTTTCTTAAATTTAAATTAAAAACCAAAATTACCAAATATATAAAAAAGTAAAAAAAAAGTAAAATTCACATGGAAACTTCACTTAAAAAAGAATAAATAAATTGAAATCTTCGTGTATATGAAGATTTCCATTTATTAAAATTGAAATTAATTTAATAATAAGAGCCTCCAACTTAAAACGTCATCTTTGTGACTTTTTAATAACAAAAAAGAGGAGATAAAGTTGTCATTTTGGGTAAGTACTTCTTTCCAGTGAATTCGTACACTCCAAGAGGACTTACCCATTTTCTTAATATTTTTCAAATATATTCAAATTGATAAATTAAAAAAATTACACCATATGGGAACAAAATCCTTCTCTCTATAGAATCATTAATATAACTTACTTGTTTTCATTTATTCAAAGTGGTGACGATTGGAGCCGAGATAAAAGTAAATATAAATTGATGATGAAAATAAAATAAATGAATAAAAAACACTGAATGACAGGAATGGAAATGCAAATAAGAATGTGAGTAAAGGGAGAAGTGGCGTTACCGAGAGACATGGAGTTGAAGAAATCGAGGAGGGGAGAGAGAACTTTGATCTGATTGTGAGCGAGGTCATAGGAGAAATCGGTGTGGGAGAAGGAAGAAACGGTTCTAGAAAGTGAAGAAGATGAAGAAGAGAGGAGCCAAAACTAGGTGTGCGGTGTGGTGATGAACAGAGAATGAAGGAATGACCTTGAACTATTAACCTTTGAACATTATATAGAATGATAGATGTAGGATATACTTATAAATCATTGTTTACAGGCCTATAAATCAATAAACGTGAAAAAAATGCCAAAATCTCCCTCCAAAAAAAGAGATTTTCCCTATCTCCAGGAAAATTATTCTCACATTTTACAACTTAAAAAGCACATGGATACAATGACCTTGGAGTTTTCCACCGATAATTGCTTCACTACTTGATGAGGTTTCTTATAACATATGGAAGTATGCCTCCGTGGTTGAAGTAAGCAAGTTCGACCTGAAAATACAAGTGTAATAAGAACAAGTGTTAAAAAATAAATAACTGAATGAAAAGCTTAAATTACCTCAGTGTCAAAGCGTAGTGTGCAGGTGAAAGATTTTCCATTATCGGTTGTGACTGTCACATCTTGGCCAGGCCTAATCTCACCGATTTTACTTGGGATGTCAATTGTATAACGTTCTTGACCAGTTAATCCCAATGAGTCTGCATCCTCACCGGATTTGAAGCAGAGAGGAATAATACCCATTCCTACCAAATTACTGCGATGAATTCTCTCAAAACTTTTAGCTATCACAGCTTTGACTCCCTGTTGAAATGCAAGTGTCATCAGCCACCAAGAATATTAACCTTTTGTTTAAAGAAAGAAAAGTAGAAATTCAATTTAATCGCAAGTCATAATATATGAAGGAACTCACCAGTAGCATTGGACCCTTGGCAGCCCAATCTCTAGAACTTCCACTGCCATATTCAGCTCCCGCCAGCACAATGGTGTCTTGCCCAGAAGCCATGTATCTCTGGCATGAGACAACAATTCCAGGGGTTTAGAAAATGATGATCTATCACACTCTTTGGCACACTATGTCATTAAAGGAGCATTGCTACCAAGAACCAAGTCAAGAGATAATGTTCACATGCCTTAGTCACATTATTAAGCTTTGCATGCAGTGGTTATAGTTAGAAGTCTCTATTATCTATTTGAACAAACTAGACTCGATAGTTGATACAATTACGGCAGTAAACGGATTAATTAGAAATGTAGCATTTGGAAGTCATAAAGACATTCTCAGCTACAATTTTGATGATATAGAAACATTGGCAACCGAAAATATTTATATATAGAATGCTGTATGTTTTCACATTTGAAAGCTGAAAAGCAGTAAATAAAAACATGCCATATATGAGTAGGAAATAACTAACTGTTGCTGCCTCAAACACGTAGAGCTTCTCCCCAGTTGGAACGTGAATTGTCTTTGGGCCAACTTCCCCATTTAAGAGCTTGTTAACAAGGCGAATGTTCGCAAAAGTTCCCCTTGCCATCACTTCATCATTGCCACGACGGCTTCCATAAGAATTAAAATCCTTGGGTTCCACCCCGCGCTCAAGAAGGTATTTAGCAGCAGGACTATCCTTGTGAATGCTTCCAGCAGGAGAAATATGATCAGTGGTTATACTGTCACCAAAATTCAGTAGGCAATAAGCATCTTTTACACCATGAGGACCTGGAGGATCCATGGTCATGTTCTTGAAGTATGGAGGTTCATGGATATATGTTGAGTTGGGGTCCCATGAGTAGAGAGTGTCAGCAGGAACTTGTAGTTGATTCCACATGGGGTTCCCTTTGGTAACAGCCTCGTATGTGCTTCGGAACATGTCAGGCAACACACTGGATTGGACAGCCTAGGAACAAACATCCCCCGAACTTAATTTTACCTTATACACCATTGTATATTTAGACTCCATTTCATATAATGAAGGGAAACATGAAGTGCCTCAAAGAGGAGAGTTAGTTATTGAAATGGAAGAGAGAGAAGGTTAGAAACTGGTTAAGTTAGATATAGGGGGAAAGAGAGACAATAAAGGATGAATGAGAATTTGGATGTGAAATTCAACCAATGTGGCTTGAACTCAGTTCTGGCAATTGGGAGATATTTTCTAGCAATTTTCTTATAGTATAGCCTTCTAGTGTCTGAGAGGTATCCACTATTGCCGTTGAAATTCCTCATCTCGTAAGATAAAAAAAACATTCTAGCAGTTGACTATGCTTAGATCTATCAAAATTAGGCAACAATTACCTCAGCAATTTCTTCAGTAGATGGCCAGATATCCCTCAAGTACACATTCTTTCCATCCTTCCCTGTCCCAATTGGCTCATTCTCAAAATCAATGTCAACCTGGAAATTTGACCCAAAGGTATATGAAGAAAAGGTCCAACAACATTTCAGATTTTACTTTTCTTTAGTTAAATTGCATCATCAAATTCATAAAAAAGCATCATCCCAACTAATGAAGCTAAATAAAACTTGTACTCATAGTCAATAGAAACATTGCAAAACATCATGATATGACATTAACCATCACCGTCAAGAAAAAAAATATTTTCACAGTCAAATACGTTTTTGCTACACAAAAAAGACAAACATATAAGGGCCTATTTGGGTTGAGAAAACATTCACTGTTTTCATTTCTTATTTTCAAAAATATGTACAGGGAACTGTGACAAGTAGATTTAATTGTTTACCATGTTTGTTGTATAAACTTTGTAAAATATACGACAAAATGGAATTTTTAATATTTATTTGCGAAAACAAATATGAAAATCTTTTTCAAACAAAATAGGCCCTTATTGTATGTTTGAGTGCATAGGATATAACTTGCACGTATCCAAAATAAAATAAAGCCACCAAATTTTTTGAGGAAATTGACAATAGAAAGGATATATATATGCATTGGTACTCTACTTGAGTCCAAATACATTAATTATTCGGCAAATATAGAGTGTGATGTATTCTTTTATGTATAGGAAAATATGCTCAAATATGCTCTTACTCGGGCATACAAATGAGAATGATGCATATTGTCTGACTAGCAGTCAATAACATGCTTGTGATTAGCCATCAATAAGTTAATGATTTTGTCTATTTTCTTTACATCCAAAGAATGAATCAAATAACTACCCTTTATAAAGAAAGATGAAAATCAGCCAATGTTATAGAAAAACCAAAGAACAAAAAACAAATTATATACATTAGGATTATGAATTAGACATACATACCGTGCCAGCAAGTGCATAAGCAACAACAAGAGGAGGAGAGGCAAGGTAGTTAGCTCTTGTCAATGGATGTATTCGGCCCTCAAAATTTCGGTTCCCAGACAATACAGCAGCTGCTACAATGTCTGCATCAGAGCACACAAAAAACGAAATCAACAAGGCAAATATAAAGCAGAGTATGTCTAGTAGACTAGGAAGGGTATCTTAAGGTATAAAAGAGGAAAACATTATCTAAGAAAGCTAATATAAAGCAGGGTATGTCTAGGAGACTGGTTGGAATCTAAAAGTTACAACAAGAAAAAAAAAATTATCTGAGAAAACTGAGAGTAGAAGAGATGTCAATGGATGAGCTTCAGTTCAAGAAATTGTATTTTGTTACAAAGTATCACCATTCTCTGATATGGCAGAAGAAACGGATTCTTCCAGCTCTCCTGAATTGCCAATACATGTAGTACACCCAAATCCAACTATATGAAAACCTTGTTCGTTTAAATATTTTTGCAGTCCACTGCCAAAAAAGAAGAAATAGATGCAAAATAAGGAATATATTTTCACTAAATTATACACAGGGTAAGTGACTACGTTATAATACAAATTACTGCATAAGCGTTCTAATAAGAAGCACAAAATACCTTTGTTGTAGATATTTTGTAACAACTCCAGAGCCTGGAGCAAGACTTGTTTTAACCCAAGGCTTGACCTGGCAAAATAGTGAAAACAGAAACAATTAGAATCAAGAAAAGGACCACATAAGATACATACAATTTTTTTCCATTTATTATGTGAAGGGAAACAGACAGTAGAAGGTAGGACTTCATCCCCAAAAAGAGAACTAGCATTGTTACAATTTATATAATCATATCAGTCAACTAACCTGCAAACCAAGTTCATGAGCCTTTTTTGCAACAAGACCAGCACCAAGCATAACACTAGGATTTGATGTATTTGTACAGCTTGTGATTGCAGCAATCACAACACTGCCATGCTTGAGCTCCGCTGGCTGCCCATGAAAATCAAACTTTGCAACTTTTCCTTGTGCTTCTTTTGGTATAGCAAATCCCTGTTTTGAAATAATACATTTAGGAAATGCAGTATCTCATATTCATGTAGGGTTCTCATCGGACAACAGTCAATGAATCATGTATGATTCCACTTCTGCATATTCAATTACAGTGAAGATAAAATGTCTTGTAATCTGCGATATCCCCTCCAATAATTTACATGTATCCCCCATTTTTTTTACCAACGCAAAAAGAAAAGATTTTTTGTGAATGAAAAGGATTTTGAGAACACTCCACAGGATAATAAGGCATGTCACACCAAAAATAGGCATTGATCCTCCCCTGTTTTCTTCTTAATAAAAAATACATATATAAGTTTACAATCTTATATAAGTAATTAATGAATTGTGATAGTTTTTACTTTTTTCTATCAGAGATCTCTGATTGAGTATCCATCCTGGAATACTATTGCAAACTACAGTAAATACGGTTCTATTAATGCATAGGAATTATATATAATGGCTCAAATGGCATCTCTCCTCATTATCATTACCGAAATTCTATTAACGCATTAAATTTATGTAATTGTTAGTATCTTCTCTATGTAAAGCTCATTTAATAATTTAAGAGAAAATAGACTAAGCATTGACAACGTAAAAATGTCATCCAATCACAAACTACCATGTATATGGTATATTTGTTGGCTTTTACAATAGCTACCTTAAAAGTCAAACCAACAGTAATTGCTCATTAATTCAGAGAATAAAACTGTTTTGCAAAGTTAATACATAACCATTAAACTAATAATTGTTTTCTTTTATCTAATCAAGTGATGCCGATGCAAAAAGTTTAACGTAGGCTCGCGGGAAATACAAAGTTACAATCAGTATCAATATACAAGTAATAACTAAAGGGGAGGTTTATGGTAGCAGTTTAGGCTAATTAAATTTTTTAACGGATTCATTTCTCTTTGATCGGAACCTTCATATTAGGTGTAATGTGTACAGATACTGAGTTTGGGGCTGTGGTCGGCTGTACCTATGATCGGGGATGTGAGCACAATGCCTTTCTACCGGATACTAGTGTCACAAGTCATTTTCGGTGTTGTTATTGTGCAATGTAGCCTAGAGAGTATGCAGTGGCGGCACAAGGACAAAAAGCTATGCCGGAATGACAGACTTTACATCCACATAATTCTATATTTCAGATTTCTTTTAATTTTTCCTCGTTGTTTGGAGGGTGTGGGCCACATACAACGGGTAATTATATGCATTGTAGTAGGATTTTGTTCAATTACGGTTCATGGAGTCCTGTTTTAACGTATTACTTTAAGGTACCAGTTGCCTGTGGCCTTGAGTTTCAATTGTGTACTAGCAACTTAAGTTAGGCACGTGTGTGCCCAAGTTAGGATTTTCATTATTAATGAATTCTTTTGCTTACCAAAAAAACATCTAATTAAATTTTATGTTTAGAAGGAAAACTATTGAGGTAGTGTTAGATATCCAAGTGTGAGTCTAAGTCCCACATTGAGTAGAAATGAGATTATTAAGCAACAATATAAGAAAGAACACACAAACCCAATGTCTTAAGGTTTTGAGTTGAAGGTAGTGTGATTTCCTTATGTGGATTTTGGCTCAGTTCTCATTGTTTAAGATCATTCCCAAGTATTTTTCCCTCGAATTTTTCCAACAGATACGAATACAAGTTCTAGTTCACTCTTGAGTAAAGCATGATTGTCGTTTATCTAATGTTGGATGGGTGAAATCTTGGTTAGTTTTATAAGAGTTTTCATTTCTATTTGTACAATTGTCCTCACATTTAAAAAGCTCAGATGTTTTCTTACGGCAAATTGCAAAAATCTACCATAATAAACAATAGAGACTGATGGATGATATCATGTCAACTATTAGAGCAAGTGTGGGAATACCAGTTTTCTGACTTTTCAATAATTTACATGAGCACTAATAAAGAAACATGCAATAATTTACATAACACAGGAGGCTAGGGTGCGGTATATGAATTTACAAATGAATGGTAATAAAGTTTATATTTCAATATAATTTTAAAATTTTTTTATAATTCATATTTTTTAACAGATTTGGTATAAATATATATTTTTTTCCTATAAGGCTTCTTACTAAATATTGTTTTCCAATAAAAATTAAATTTCTTAGACTTGATTAATATATATTTATTTAGTTACATAATAACATAAACTTAAATTCATATAATCCTTTCTATTTCTCCATGTAAGATTAATTTTAGTTACATGCGTGCGTGTAAATTTTATGAAACAAAATAGGAAAATTTACAGCTAATTTATTCACTCAATTAATTTATCTCGTTAATAAATTCTCTACATCTCCGTGCAACGCATGGGTACTACAACTAGTTATACTAACAGGATAGCATTGCTGCTTCAGTCATTGAGTAAGTCCATGAAACATTATAAAAATGACCCTTGTATATTCTACAGATTTTTGTAAATGACACCGAATCTGCAAGTTGAAGATCTAAAATTTAAACAAATAAAAAAACCATTAAAATAAAGAACTGTTGATGTCTGCTGGTTCTTGGTTATTTAAAAAACTATTTAATTTTGTGCAGCAAAATCAACTTGTTTTAAACTATGAAAATCCAGGTACACAACCATGGACAATCAAACAATGTTATTAATTTGTCCATTGCAGAAGACAAACACTGAATGTGAGATTAAGAACCTAATTAGCATTTTATCACAACCAAAATGGGTAGAAAATAGCAATTTTTCTTATAACTATCAACAGCTAATTCAACATATAAACTACAAATTTTTTTCTTATAAAGCCAAAATTTGCTATCACAGTATTACTAACCTTAAACCCAACTTTGTTATCAAGACAAGCATGCCAGTCAGCCTTCATTTCTTTCAAAGACACCCGATCATGAGGTCTACAAAAAATATCATTTATAATATCAAAATATATCATTGATAATAGGGTAAAAAATGAAATAAAACCTATAATGCAATACACGGCAACACACAAATGACACAGAATCTTACCTCTTTGGTCCTGAAATACATGGTTCAACATCGGAAAGGTTTAATTCAAGATATGATGAATACACTCGGTCTTGTTGAGGCTGAATTCACTGAAAATAAATTAGTGTTCTACACCTCCAACATATATGCATGCATTCGTTATTTGGTTAAGAAGGACAAGTTTGTAGGTTGATAATGCTACCAACATTACCTCATTATAGTCAACAAACAGTTTGTTTGCTCTGAGATAAGACTCTATCATGGCCACCTGTGTCCACACAAAAGAAGGTCAATAGATATATAAGCACTTCACATCAGAAATAATAAATGAACTGATACATGGTACTCACAGTCTCGTCACTCCTTCCAGTTAACTTGAGATATTGCAATGTAACATGATCCACAGGGAAGAAGCCCATGGTGGCACCATATTCAGGAGACATATTAGCTATAGTGGCCCTATCAGCCAAAGATAATTCACCCATACCATCACCTAGGTAACGAAACAAATAACTGCTAATCAGTAAGGACAATCAGTGTAAGTTGAAAAAAGGAGGAAAAAAATGAGACAGTAGACCTCAATTGAACTCAATTACCATAAAATTCAACAAACTTCCCCACAACACCATGCTTTCGTAGAATTTGAGTCACGGTTAGAACTAGGTCTGTTGCTGTAACACCGTTGCGTAGTTTTCCAGATAACTTGAACCCAACAACACCAGGCAAAACCATGCTCATAGGCTATTAAGAATCATAGCACACAGCAATGCAATCAGCACACTTCAAGATAGAGCAAATAAACAAAACAAAGAGGCTCCAATGTGCCATCATAATTCATGAATCAGTAGAGCTTTGAACAGAATTAAGATTGACACGCATTGCATTACATGTTTATATATCAAGACCACAGGGTAAAGTACCTGACCAAGCATTGCTGCCTCGGCTTCAATACCTCCAACTCCCCATCCAGCAACACCAAGCCCGTCTATCATAGTTGTATGTGAATCAGTTCCAACCACACTGTCAGGATAGAGGAGGCCCTCATTGTTGAATACAACCCTTCCAAGATATTCAAGATTGACCTGGAATCCAAGACATCAAACCAAAAGTCCCCAACTTTAATTAAAAATGAACGATTAAATTCAATGAAGTCATTTAGCGTATATATTTCCAAATTTACCTGATGTACTATACCAGAACCAGGAGGAACAACAAGCATATTACGGAATGCAGTTGACCCCCATTTAAGAAAAGCAAATCTCTCCTTGTTTCTCTGGAATTCAAGCTCCATATTGGCCTGCACTGCATTTTCGGACCTTGCAACATCAACTTGAACTGAATGATCAATGACAAGATCAACAGGAACCTGTCCATAATTATACCTAAAAAGTCAGAATAACTTCACAAACATAAAACATATGGTGAATATGTCTAATACAGTGTTTTTGTTTTCCAAATTCCTTAGTGTCAGATTTCATCTTGAAACCAATTGGCATTAAGCCAAAATATTCAACATACATATAAGCCACACTAGTTTAAATGCCTTTAAGACGACTGGTTTAGAACATCACATTTTATTTGAATGAAGTTTTCCCCACTAGTCTCCTCAAAAGATGAGTTCCTTCCAATGACATATGTTTAACACCGCAGCACCAGATTCCTAAACATACCTTAAGGTGTAATATTACAAAAGTAATTATGAGTTCAAGGTACATGCACCTCTTCCTGTTGTAGAGTTAATTTTTTTTTTAAATTTCATTGATGACTGTGATAAAACATTTATACATAACAAAAGCAGATATGCAAATGATAAGAAAGATGCGTACCAAAGGATTGATCTTATTTGAATCACTGCCAAGCTTATTCATAGCATCGCGCATGCAAGCCAGGTCAACAACAGCCGGCACTCCAGTAAAATCCTGGGGTGAGGAAAGATGTTCAAAAGAATAAAACATATAACTCCGTATCTCCCATCCCTAACATAAGTATTTCACCGTATCCAGGTTCCAAAAGTTAACAAGATACCTGCAAGAGAACACGAGCGGGCTTGAAAGGAATCTCAACTTGCATAGTAGAGTTTATTTCCCAGGCAAGAATCTTCTCTACATCTTCTATTTTTACTTGAAAATTGTCACAATTACGAATGGCAGATTCAAGTAGAATTCTGATGGAGTATGGTAACCTGTCTATTATACAGGCAAAAGGTTGATACCACTAGTAACACAACTGTCACACGTGACAGAAAATACAAACATAAAAGTACTAACATCATGTATTTTAATCAAGACCCCATCACACATAGCATGATTCAAAGCATGAACAAAGTCAGGCCAGGCCAGGCCATATCAGCAACTTACCAATTCTGGGATCATTGAGAGAAGGAAGACTGTAGAACTTTCCAAACTCCCCACCACCCGGCTTCGGGAGACTATTCAAGTTTCCCTTGAAAGGATTTTCTTTGGCTGAAATGAGCATTAACCGGAACATAATCAGCACTATACATTAGAAACTTCAACTCATCTTATAAATCGACACAATGACAATCGACACATTAGATAAGATAGTGCAAATCACACCACTCCTCAAACCAAAACCAAACGTTGATACATTAAATCCTAAATTTTTAAAAACAGTTTAATAGACATGCCCTAATGAAAAGATTTTACAATGTCAGTCAATTAAAAAATTATCCACAATTTTTATAATGTCACTGATATCATACACTAGATAAACGTTTATAATTAAAATTCTCAATTTTAGAAAAGGAATTTGTGTTGACCCCAAGTCCATCTTATGAATTTATTTTGGTCCAAATAACATTTTAAGATGAATCATCCCTTCTAAAATATTATCCGCTTTAAAATTCGGAATTTCATCGTAGTTTTATGCTTAAAAGATATCTATAAGGATTAAAGAAGTTATTTAGATTGTATTTATCTCGACTCTTACATGATATATGGGATACTTGGATACACTGAAACAAGCCCCAGTCGAAAACTAAAAGGAGAGAAGGTTAGTCTTTAGAACTGTTTTTCTATTTCCACATATGGTGATAACAAATGTTATCTCGAATGCGATGATTCACCTAACTAACTTTATGTGGAGATAAGGTTCCAGAGATAAATCCTCTTTCTCCTAAACCCTGTGAACCATTCTCTTAGAAATCGAGGATAACAAAATTTATATACATGTTCCTCACTTAACCTTTAACGACAAAACCATAACAGAGATTCAAACTCCAATGGTGACAACACCTTGAATGTGTGATTGACCTATGTCAGAACAGAGTTTAATTGACATACACTCTCACATGGAAACTTTCAGTGAATGTACGAGCATTTGCTAATAAATGATAGTGTAAAAGAATCACACTGCTGACATATTATTTCTACGAACTGATACGAGGTGAATAAAATAAACAAACGCTTCAGAATTGCTGGAGAGGAGGTGTGAAGCACCCATGGTAGCGATTTCGCGGTGGAAGCCTTCGATGGCGGGAGCGACGGCTCTGATTGGATGACGGAGAGTGAGCGGAGAGACGCGATGGAGGCGGTGGCTCCACCGCGGGAGGGAGGAGCGGAGGTAGTTGCGGGAAGAGTACGGAGTGAAAGAAGGAGGAAAAGCGAAGGTTCTAGAAGGCGAGGAAGAGATGAGTTTAGGCATAGTTGCTCTGAGGAGCGAAGAGGCAGTGGAAGAGGGCGTTGTTACACTCATGCTGATGATCACGCATTCGGAAGCGGGACAAAGAAAAAGGATGCTAACGGTTTTGCGGTGCCTTCTGCAGAAGAGAGACGGTATGGCTGTTTTCTGTGGTAAGGTTTGGAGTGAGTAATTGAAATAGATGATGACGACGAGACTGTGACTATTGATTGGGATGTTAAAGTCGCACCCCTTGTGGAGGCTGAGTTCTCGAGCTTTCTTCTATCAACTACTGTCACGGACAAACTAGCACTAGCAGGTAACAACTACTAATTTAGAAAGTATCAGTTTTTTCAATTAACTAGATAAACTATTAGGTTAAATTGTAGTAATTAGGATGAATGAACATGCCACACTTTAACAAAATACTTAGTTAAAAATTGAAATTCTTTATAAATTTCAATTAATAGAAACTTAATTAAAATATTAGTACTGCCATTAAATTCAATGAATAACAATTATTTCCTTAGTATTACAACTGGTATAACCATAAATAGTATATTATCGTTACATAACCGGAAATAGATAAATTGTACTTGTGAAAAATACCATTTTCTTCTTCAAAAGTACTTAAAATATAATTTTCGGTAGTGATTTAAATTTTACACATAAATCATTATTAGCTCTTAGCAACTTTTAGTTTGAAAAAAATATTTTGAAAACTTTGATTTGAATTAATTTTGCTCCTAATTTGTTTTTTTTTAAGAAACTAAAGTTATTAAGAGTCCTGGGACTTCAATATTGATAGTATGGTTTGTTAAGAAACTTTTTAATTTGTGTTGTTTAATATTATATTATTTATTCTGTTGGTTAATATTAGATTCTTTAATATGTTTAATATATTAAACGATTTAGTATTTATAAGAATGTACAAATTGATTAGACAATCTAATAGAACAACCAAATTAGACTCTCTATTATACAAATATATTAGATGGTCTGGTAAACAAAAATGTATTAAGATTAGACGATCTAGCACAAATAAATAAACTAAATGATATAATATACATAAACACACAAATAAATAAACTAAATGATATAATATACATAAACATAGATTGAACACTTTAACGTAAACAAATAGATTAGACAGTTTAGTATAAACAAATCAAACGATCTAGTATAAACATAATGACTAGATAGCTTAATATAAATAAAAATATTAGACGATCTAATGTTAAACAGGACGGACTAAACGAATGTATCAATATACTAAACTATCCAATACTAAAGTCATTATATTTCCTACAACTTTAATTTTTTAAAAAAGTATTAACAAAAAAAATTAATTTAAATTAAAGTGATACTTAAGAAAAATAATTTTTTTAAAATACCTTAAAATGACGATTTTTGTGTAAAATTTTAAATATCATTAGAGCACATTTGTGTTTTAGCAATTTATGAAAAGTGAAGTGACTAATACAATTTATCTATCTTGATAATATTTTTAAACCCTAAAGCCTAAATCATTTGTTAAAACCAATGCAAAATTTTATTATTTTGATAAAATTTTCTATACCTCGAGTCATCAAAATGCCAGGAGGTGGGTGCACCTGTCTTACTCAAGAGTACTCAAGAATATGATAACTCTTCAATTAATTTTTAATTTATTCAATTCATAAAATATTAAGTTTCAAATTTTTACAAATTTAAATATTTTAAATTAAATCTCTACTAAATTTTACTGGTATAAATAAATACTTAAAAATTATATATTTTTAATTTAATTGATATATTTCTATATTTAAATTAATTTTTTATTTATTTTCACATATTATTTTGTGTTAATATTAACTAATATAATTTTTTTATTAATATAACAACTGAATTTTACTTTTAAATAAAAATAAACAAAAACTAAATTAGTTATTAACACCAATATTTATTTTTGAAAGATATTAATACTAAATGTATATAATTTAATTATTTTTTATATTTTAAAGATATTTGTTGAAATGGATATAGTATAGAAACTAAAATATTATTATTAATAACATATTTAAATATAAAAATATTCCAATTATAATAATTGAAAGTAATTAATTGCAATAATCAAATTGTATTACATTGATATGTTGCCAAAAAGAGAAAAAAATTGAAAAACTCTTAATCTATAAATCATAATAATTTTTTTTTATGAATGGGAGATAACCACAAAATACAATTTAAACCTATTAATCATAAGTAATTAAAATAAAAGGTACAGAAAAAAAATTAAATTAATTAATTAGTATTTAATGTATTTAACTACAACGAATTTAAATATTTTCGAACATAATTCAATAATACAAATAAATGGAAAACATTATATTGAGCATAAAAGTATAAACCAGTATTTTTTTTTAATTTAAGGACATAAACAAATTATTTCTTTGTGTTCTTATAACCAATAGGTGATTAATTTATTTCATCCGAGTCAATAAATCAGAAATATCAAAATACATAAAATTAATATGACCATACTTAGAATTACTATTTTCATAGTCAAAATACTTTTCTTTATATTTTAGTAATTCTTTATAAAGTTTAACCATATATTTTTAATGTACAAGAAATACAAGATGAATGATCTTTGTCACATAAATGATATATATATTGTTTGTGATTTTTTCTTTCATTTATTTCACATTCTTATTCCACTTTACTTCCAACCAAAAAGTACTATTACAAACATCTTTATAATTATGTCTAATTATGATAAATTAAACAATCTTGTCCATCCAGAGTCCTTATGAATATTAAGACTGCACAAATGTGACTGAAATATTTTCACTGTATAGTTTTTATCAAAAACTCATTACTTTCTTTCTCAATTCAATTTTTGCAAGAATTGATATATTTATAAATATAACATAAACTTTAAATGTCAATTTAATAATACTCAAATATGTTTGAAAGCAACTTCCTTGAAGACCATAAAAAAAATAGAAATAAATTTATTTTTCCTTTAACAAGAATAATCAAATTAAGTTATCTTTCTTCCTTGCTGTAATATACTTTAAATTTTGTAGATTGATTCCACATCCCCACAAATAAAATCCTGTGTACATATTTTGTTGCCCTAAGACATCCTTGCCACGTCAGACACACGTGCAACGTCAGACATCTATGCCACGTCATCCCATGCAGCTCTCAAAGTAACATTTTCGTTTTAACTACCTACCCCTCCATGGAACCCTGCCTTACCTTACAACGAAAGGGTTTAGGGTTTTTGTGAAACAATGGCCGAAGAAAAGCAACCAAATGTGCCGGTTCTGCCATGGATGCGCCACCCCGTCGACGTCACTCACTGTGAGCAACTCTCCCTCCGCCGGGTTCCCTTCCTGGACCGCAGGTACTTTCCTCCAATAATCCATTAGTTTTAGTTTCAGTCTGCATCAATCACACTATTTATCGTTTTTTAAAAATCAATTCCTCTCACAAATTTCAATTTCACCAGGTTAAAGTCAGCACTAGAGAACATGGAAATCTCGAAGCTGTTCCCAGTTCAAGTGGCGCTTTGGCAAGAAACCGTTGGACCAGGTAACTTTGAGCGAGACCTTTGTGTAAACTCGCCCACAGGAAGTGGCAAAACCTTGGCCTATGCTCTTCCCATTGTGCAAAAGTTGTTGCCTGCTTCCGCTTTCAAGTGCCTTCGTGCTTTGGTTGTGGTTCCCACCCGCGACCTTGCCTTGCAGGTTAAACAGGTTTTCGATGCTATTGCATTGCCATTGGGCCTGCGTGTGGGCTTGGCTGTTGGCCAATCTTCCGTTGCTGATGAGATTTCTAGTCTCGTTTACCTACCGGGGGAAGAGGAGGGTCCAGAGTTTTTGTCTCCGTTCTGGTTTCAGAGTAAGGTGGACATATTGGTGGCAACCCCCGGAAGGCTTGTGGACCATGTCCACTTGTCTAGGGGTTTCACGTTGAAGCATCTTCGTTATCTTGTGAGTAGTGAAATTAGTTAGTTGACGCCCTTTGATGGAAATTATCATTGTATCACATGTTTTTCCGTGTATAAAAGTATGTGGTAACATTGTTGACTTTCACGAATGCTACTTGCGTGATTTTTAATTTATATGAAAAGTAAATATATTTTTGTTTGGAAATTCAACTCAAAGTATACCAATTTTTTGTCCTTAACTTCGGTGCTTTTCTTGTTTTGTTTGTGTTTTGACAAGTTGAATGGTGTCAGGTGGTTGATGAAGCAGATCGGTTGCTCCGGGAGGACTACCAGTCCTGGTTACCCACTGTACTTAAATCGACCCAATCTAGCAACAATGATGATGATGGTGGTGGTGATGATGTTTTCCAATTGGGGTTCCCTTATTCTCCCTGGAACAGAAGAACAACATGGTGGGTTTAAAGTTCATTTGAATGTCCCTTGAAATGTTTCGTATCGAATCAATGAAAAATGGAAAACGTGTTGCCCAGTGGATATAGCAAGTTGGTTACGTGGACAACTATTGCTCTTTTATGATCTAAGTTCTGATAATATGTGCTAGTAACTATGTTAATTAGAAGAAATTTAAAGAATATATTAAATAAGCATGGTTTTATTCCTGTACTAGATATAGCAATGTGTTTTTGGTTTCTTATCCATATCAATACACTAGCATTCAAGTGTTGGTTGTTTTTCTTAAATGATGGAATGAAAAATAGCATTAAACCTTTGGTTAATTTTTCCTAGTGATGCAATTTAAAATTTGATACGTGAATATAAATAAGACAATGATGTTAGTTAGTTAGTCAGCTGTTGTTAGTTCATAGATGTTTTGCCTATAAATAAGGTAGGATGTTCTATTCTAGACAGCTGAATGTAGACGGAAATGATAGTCAAATGCAGTGCACAGAGTCTTTGAGCTCTCTGTATCTCTCCTCTTCTTTCTATCTCTCTATTCTGTTCTTCCCTTTTCCCCTCTCCTCGCCCTGTCTTTCCCACCTAAATTCTATGTTAAAATATTCAGAAAATAACTTAATAGTAATATACGTCCAGTTTTATAGCTATGAAGTTTTGTACTTTGTATTGTTGCATTAATGGCCTTACTAGTTAGCAGCGCTTTCAATTTCTAAATATTTTATTGGGAAGACTAATATTGTAATTGGTGTATTTGATTTTTAAATTTAACATTTTTACCGTGTTAATATTCAAAGTACAGTATTAAAACTTAAATGGATCTTTAATTGTTGTTTTTATAGTTACTATTGTCTTTGTTATCTTTTCATTTAATAAACAAATGAATGCTCACCATAATTTTGCTTGACTGATTTTATTCTGTAGTAGTGGAGTTGAGATGGGGTCCAAGCCTCACTCTAGACTGGCAAAGGTGGTTTTATCTGCGACATTAACTCGAGACCCAGGGAGGCTTGTTCAGCTTAATTTGCATCACCCTTTATTCCTCAATGCTGGCAAAATGCGGTATAGGCTCCCAGAAAATTTGCAATCATACAAACTGGTATGAAATTGCGTAGGAGTTTTCTTTTTTTTAAATTTCTGAAGGGTGTGATGGGGATCTTTTAAGCCTTTGTCACCATGAATTTGGCATCTACTATGGCTAGCTAGTTACTAGATTTAATTTTTCACAAATTTAAAACTTTATATGTTATAATGAAAAAGTTCCTTTTGTACTTTTATATTTTTATGTATTGTAGATCTGTGAAAGAAAGGTCAAACCCCTGTACTTGGTTGCCCTTTTGAAATCCCTGGGAGAAGAAAAATGCATAGTTTTTACAAGATCTGTGGACTCAACACATCGTCTATGCAAATTGCTGAATTGTTTTGGAGATCTGCAAATTGACATCAAGGAGTATTCTGGTTCTCAATATCAACGTGTAAGAAGGTAAGTTTTGATAAACTCGCTCTAAACAATTAGTTAATGTTTTAAACTTTGAGCTGAATGCTCTCCTTGTGGGCTGGACATTATGCAGAACTTGTTTTTAAAAACCTTTTCATCTTTGGAAATTCGTGTGTTTATAGTTTCGACTTTAGGTTAGCTTATTATGTTTGAAACAACTTATAATAAAAGGCTTACTAAAGAGTACTTTTGAAATAATAGTGATATATCCCAAATTTATTGAAAACTATACATGCCACTGTTCTGATAAAAAAACGCTACTTCTCTGCAGCAAGACACTGAATGAGTTTCGAAAAGGGCAGTTTCAAGTGCTTGTATCTTCTGATGCAATGACTCGGGGAATGGATGTAGTAGGGGTAAGAAATGTTATTAATTATGACATGCCCAAATACATAAAGACTTATGTTCATCGAGCTGGCAGGACTGCAAGAGCTGGCCAGACTGGGCGTTGCTTCACATTGATGTCAAACGATGAGGTATGAAGTTCTCTTGTCTCATTCATGGTCGTTGCTTGTGCTAGATTGAGTTTTATGCCATTTTAGCCATGGAAGAGGCTAAATTACGACTTTGTAATGACTACTAACTAGATTCAACAATTACTTTCTTGTTCCAGTAACTTTTTTCACTTAATAAGCAACTAAGTTGATCTCTAGTATAGATTAGGTGAGTAGCTTATGCTTGGTACTATGCTCATGATATTTACCTATATATTTTAATACTTTTTCTTTTTGCTAACTAATAAATCAACAATTTCTTTCTTTTTCTAGTTACTTTGTTTACTCACTAATCAACTAAGATAATCACTAATATAGTTTAGGTGAGTGACTTATGCTTGGTGCTATGCACGTGGTGTGTGTATCTATATGTCTTTATCAAAGGTGCAGAATAATATTCCTGAGAATTTAATTTTTAACCTAGTTCAATGGCATGGTGCGTTTCAAGTAGCCAAACTCACTTAGTTGGTTATGACTGTTTTTATCGTTGGGTGCTTCATTGATGTTTTCTTTCTGCTGTGTTGTTTGTTTCTTGTAAATAAATTTAAGAAGCATCTTTTATCTGGTTGGCTCTTTGTAATCTTTTTGAATTTATTTTATAGAAAAGAATGAAATTAATTTGTTTTGGCTTGAATTATCAAATACAAGCACTTGCTGCTTTGGCTTGAATAAATAATTATCATTCCGTAGTTGTGTTTATGTCGATACTCTTTCATCCCTGTGGCTCACTAGTGTAACTTTTCATTACTAGAGTATTGTTTTCCTAGATCATTCTTGTTAAATTATTGTCTACACTTGTCCCATTCCAGGTTGGACGATTTAAGAAGTTGATGAAAAAGGCTGAGGCTAATGCTTGTGTTGAGCATACTGTTCCATCCCATTTGATTGAAGAACTTCATAGTACCTACCAATCAGGTAAATATTTTAAATTCCATTTTTGGTGTGTAATGCACAAACACCTTTCTCAATCATTGCCGTGGGTGGATAAACTGGACATCAGTTCAGTAGGCCATTGACATTGCTTGTAGCTTCATGTGCTATAACGAATATGGATATATGGGATAAGGGACAAACAAGGCACAGACAGTATTGGTGGAAAGCTTCTCTTTTTAATTGAGTATCCATTGCAATAGAAAAGAAAGGTGTATAGCCTAGAATTATTGCAGCTCATCAAAAGGATAAGATGGAATCTAGGAGACAAAAACGACAGTCTAATACAGCTTACTAAAAACATAGCAAAAGAAAGTCCTAGACTATTTTTGAAGCTTAGATTTGATCTTGCCCATTGATCATGTGTGGGCTGAATTGTAACTTGGGCCTTTTTTTATATCCCTTACAAGCTAGAGATAGGAAGACATCAACCAACTCTAGCTTGGACAAATTTGAAATACTTGAGAACATACAAAGGAATTTGAAATTTAGAGTGTATCTTTCCCAGTCCTAGGACCTCGTATTTATAACTACTTTAGATGACCAAATACAATGTATATTTTAGATAGACCAGATACAATGTACGAGAGGGAAGAGAGGAGAATCTGAAATGAAATAAATTCTATTTAAGACTAATTAATATAATTTAATCTAACAGAAATAAAAGGTTTTAGTTCTAGAAAGGAAGGTTTGAATAGGGCTTAAAATCTGCTTAGAATTTTTTTTAGCAATAAGGCCTATTAGACATTGCAGGGGTCACGCAAGGCGTTTTTAGATTGGTTGACGTTTGTTTTCAATAATGTTTAACAACTTCAACAACCTTCAACGTTCTCAACAACTTTGATTTGCATGGGGTTTCTTCAATTTATTGGCATCACAAAAAGAACTCTTGGGATTGAGGGCTTTTGCTTTTTCCTGTGTTAAAGTCTTCTCAAAATGTACTTGACAACTTTCATTGATGAACATTTTGTTCGGTGAAGGACAACCTTTTTCTTTGCAACTACTTTATATTGACAACACCAAAATAAGCATACAAGTTTAGGTTAGAGTATGCTCGAGTCAAAATCTTTGGAGAGCGTGAGAGTTCTTTCTTCGGATAGACAATCATGCATGTAGATTGCATCTAAAGAGTTTATGTTTGAATGTCATCTTATGAAGTTAGAAGCATCTTGGTCTTGTAGTTTGCATACAACGCACCTTGATTGAGACTCATCTGCTCTTGATAACTTGCGTCTACCACATCTTGATACTCAATTGGTCTTTGATAGCTTTCATCTAGCATATCGTGAGACTCGTCTGGACTTAATAGCTAGAGTCCAGTGTTTCTTTAGATTGCATCCAAAGCTTTTGTTAGACTTCGTCTAGTCATATTGTGTTATGGGTTTTTATTTTTGTTTTACACTAGCAAACTTCTATAAATAACAAAAAAATTGGTATTATTGTTGTAATAAAAAATCATTGGTAGTTTTAGGTATGATTCTCACATGTAGACTTTGTTTGACTAGGAGTGAATTGTCTGTCTTAACAAAATGTTTAGGTGAGAATGTTTGCTATAATTAGGTGGAGGATGAGATTGGGAGAACATGCATTAATCCTAGTTGAGTCTTCTCTCGAACTATATATGACAATCAATGTTCAGATATTTAGTTCGTTCATGAATGGTAACTATGTGAAAAGGGCTTTGATGGTTACAATATAAAACAGCTGAATGAGAAGAAGTGATAAGATCTTTGAGAAGTCGTAATATTGATATGGGATGACAAAAAATATCGACACTCAATAATTTTTAGGAGAGAATCGCATGATGGGGTATGGGAAAGTATTGTGGACAAAAAAAAATAAAAAGTATATATAGATAATTATAAAATACAAAAATATAATTTTAATCTAAAAATAATGAAAACAACTATATAATTGATAAAAATAGTCTAAAATTCAAAATAACAAGCTATAACGGGTTATGCGAAAACATTCGAGACAAAAAAAAATACAATGTGTACATATATATAACTAAAAAAATATAGAAATATAGCTACAATGTGAAAATAATGAAAGATAACCATATAATTAATAATAATAACAACAATAATAAGTTTAAAAATTAAAAATAAAATCAAGGGAAAACACTACCAAATTCATGTTTCAAAATAACGACGAAATATAATACAAATGTTTTAAAATTTCCCTACCATTAACCCTTTGTGCAGACCTTCTGAAATGATTTCGGATACCCAGAAAAGGAATTAATATTAACATTATGCGCTTGCCCCTTGATAAGGTTTCTAAAATATGATGATAAGGTTTCTAAAATATGATAAATTTTATTGCGCATGGATCTGGGACTAGCTTAATGTTCGATTTCCTTTTATCTTTTTGCTGTGTTAAAATTACTTGGATGTTTTATAATCAGTGTCACTGTTCCATTATAATTATGCATAGCGGCATAGGCCTTGGATGAACCCAAACACTTCTCGATGACCTTTTTTTTATGCTAGATGTTTTTTTTTTATGCTAGATGTTTCATTTAATTGTGTTGGACGTAGATTACAAATTCAGGTTTAACTTAATTCTGACATGTTCCATTGTTGGCAGCACTATCAAAATTGAAGGAGATAATATTGGAGAGTAGGAGGAAACCCAAGGATAAGGCCTGATAAATAAGAGAAAGAAGTATATCACTGGGTTGTCTGCTGGTGATTTATATAGATAGGGGAGTTAATTTATTGTATTATTCTACCGCAGTTAATATATTTTAGATTCATTTAAAATGATATTTATTAGTGTTTTATTTAATGTCATTATTTATTATAACCTTAGTTTTTTCATTTAAAATAAACAATAATAATAATAATAATAATAATAATACTGTACTCTACTATTTGAAATTATATATATATATATTAAATATATAAATTTTACGCAAAACATATTCTATAGTTAAATACTTATTATGATTTTGGCATGTAGAAGTATTGCTTGAATCCCAAGCCTGTTTAAAATGGTTTTCCTTCAAAATGTGCAAGCAAGCCTAGCAGAACTAAGTGACCTACAAAGCTTAGCAGTGTTAACTACGAGTTTTAAATTAGAAGAACACAAGAATTAATAAACTCACAGAAAATAGTTAAAGCATCCATTTGAATTATGATAATTTGGGAAGAAATATTTATCATTTTATGTTTCTTAAAATACTGTTTGGAGGGAGCATTAAATCAATTTTGAAACATAAGAAGATAACTGAGGTGAGCATTTCAAATAGGATGACATATAAACCTTTGTACTTAATGTTTAAATCTATACTGATATTCCTAATGTCTAAATCTATACTGATATTCCAAGCAAACTTTCCTGGTATAAGTAATATTTAAAAAAAAAAAATTAGATAGAGATGTTCAATTTTTTAAATTAGATAGGGATGAAGATATGTATGTTCATATTTGTTCTACTTGATATCTGTCTTTATATTTGTGTTGTTTTTCACCTAGTTTCCGTTTTAAATTGTTAAATATATATATATATATATATATATATATATATATATATATATATATATTTTTTATTATATATATATAAAAATTTATTTATATTATTTTTTTTT
>Ga0099824_1001486_pt1 | contig 33016 bp, 9 predicted proteins | sample SiratrowhiteBW_FD_76837 | JGI IMG/M metagenome (GOLD analysis project Ga0099824, IMG submission 76837) | Root nodule microbial communities of legume samples collected from California, USA - Siratro white BW | ecosystem: Host-associated > Plants > Roots > Nodule | place: USA: California... | reverse complement strand
TATAAAAAGAATAGAATGAGTAGTTGAGAAAGAGATGTGGTTGAAATTGAAAGGTGAGAAAAGATGATGAAATAGTGTGATAGAGTTGAAAGTGGCACATGCAGCTTCACATGCATTGTTTGTGTAAAGAAGCAATGATTCATGCACCTTAAAATCCGAAGCTTCCCTTTGCGTTTCATCCACTCTCTCACCACTGCAACAACAAGACAGGAACAGCAAGTTTCAGCCTGGAAAACCCCACCTCTCACCCACCTCTTTCATTTCCCTGCTTTTCCTTTAGATTCTCAAAACCATAAAATCCAATTATCTAAAATTATTATTATTCTGGTGAGTTAAAATAGTGTTACTATTAATGTTTTGTTCTGATTGGTGATGGACAAAATATCTAGATCCTGTTTGATTGATTAGAGAAGCATTTGTGATTTTATTCAAAAATATGATTGATGAGGTTTTTAGTGGCAAATTCTAAGTGGATTAAGGGTTCCATGAAATGAACCATTCTTTTTTTATCGTCAACTCTTTATAATGTGACAATTATAATATCGTGTCTATTATTAGGGTTAAGACTTTTTTCTGTTTACAAAGAATATAGACAGAATATTTCTCCCAAACTTGTAATCCTTATGTCAAAGGATGCTCCCTCATTCATGCTCGTTTCTGGTTACAAATAAAAGAAATAAGATATTGTTTGATTCTTGTTCAAAGTGTTGCATCACATTGAGAACACAATTAGAGAAAAAAAAAGTTAGAGAAATTTTAAAATATAATTTGATTTGATTTTTCTAAGCATTGCTTAATAATGAAGATATAATATATAGAAACTAGGATTTTACTCGTATAATATGATTTGTTTTTAACCTATTCTAACGAAAACTTTATATTCGGTATTTAGCTCAATTTAGAATCTTATATTCGGTCGTCGATTTAGTTTAATCGTCGGCTCAGTTCAGAATCTTATATTCAATTCAATATTGGTTGAAATTTACTATTTGAGAACGGTATAAGAAATTTAAATTTTAACACAATTTAAAATGATGTGAGAGTGTAAGATCACTAGTAATTCAAGTGATTAGTACAAAATTGTCTCATTAATCACACTGATAAATGTAGATGAACAGTTATTTAACTTACAATTATTCTAATAAATAGAAAGGGTGTTCCCACATGTATGATTACTTTTCTTATACAGACTTACTGACTTGAATGCTGAAGTGTTATCTCCCACTCAATCTAAACTTAAAAAAAAAAATTAAAAAAATTAAAGTCAGTTTTATACATGTTCACCCACCTCATCTACTTCCTGAATATATAAACATAATATATATTTGTAGTAAAATATCTCAGTTATTAATTTTGTTGAAACATTTATAAATATAATTTTTAAATAATCATTTGCAATGTTTCAAAGTTTCAAGTATTTTGAAAAAATAAATAATTTATCTACAAATAGAAACGAGATGAATTTAAAATTGACTAAAGTAAATAAAGTGATCCAAAATATTTTTACTAATAAAATTAAACTAATTTGAGATTAAAAATATCATTTGAATATACTATTTATGTTATTTAACATTCATTAAATGTTTCAATAAATAACTTGTTAAACATTTTGATTTAAGTTAATAGATTTTATCTTTGATTTAGTTTTTAAACTATTAACCAGGTTTCCGTATATCAACAATTAATAAACCTTATGAGTTAGTTTTTTACCTTTTTATTATTAAAATACGTCTTAAATGGCATTTGTGTTTATTTAACATTTAAAAGATAAGATTAATGAAAATGTTATAAAAATGATATAAAAGTAATAGTAGAAGAGTAGTAGAATGAAAGTCGTGGCAGATACTGCAGAGAATGAATGGAAAGTTAGAGAAATGCATTGCATTTGTGAGTCTGACAATGAATTTGTAGTTTTTCAAAACTCTTACATAGGCACCCTATTCAAACAAGGACACTCTGAAAACGATATGGACAAGTCTGCTGCTGCAAATTTTGACACAGTGTTGTTTTTTATTTTATTTTTTTCATTTTTGAAATGAATAATTCTTTTAAAAAATAATCTTATTCATCGAGCGTTTATCAGAAGATAACTTGATCTACTTAGTCTTTATCACGATGTCTCATCATAATTAAAATTGTGATTTTGATTTTGATATCATAGATCGAATACCAAAAATTATAATTCAAAACGAGAATGTAATTATTTTTAATTAAGAGTTTACCAATCTAACGATTTGACTAGGATTTAGACCATCTAACCTTAGTCACGAAATTAATTATACTATTCACAATCTACATCATATTTATAACCATAATCTTATATTAAAAAATTATTTTTCCATTCAAAATTTATTTTTTTTATTAGATTAGAAGTTGCTTTATGTTTAATATCAAGATATTTTATTTATTTAGTTTTCTTTAAATGGGGTGCTACTTGTAGATATAAGTTTACTTTCAAAGAAGTTGTTCTTAGATTAATTTTTATTTTTTCTATTTATCGTGTTTTGTAAGCATTTATATAATTTAACTGAGTATAAATGGAAATGCTAGATTGTTATCACATGATTTTGTTTTATGTTTAGATATTTATTTAGATTTGATGAAAATATTACAGTTTGGTATTTAATTTAATGAAGTTTGAGAAACTTTAAAAAGTAAGGAAAGAGAGGTGTTACTTAATTAAATCAAATACAAATTAACGGGAAAATAAATATTATAATATATGATTTTTATTGATTATAATTTACAAAGTATTTTGATGGCTAAGTGCCTTCAATAGCTAAACTCCTTGATCTTCTAAAATAAAAAGGATAGAACGGTAATTTAAATAGTATAGAGGTGAAGGTAGCAATTATGGGATGTAAGAAGCCGAAGCCGAAAATTAATGAATATGTTATATGGGCTTTTATTATACAAAGTCATAAATGGGTTAAAATGTTAATATATTAAAAAATATAAATATATTAGTAGTTTATTTTAAAATAATTAAATTGTTCATATTAGTTAATAAGTTCAAAATTTATCCCAACCACACCTAATTAATGTTCCTAACTTCAAGAATCATTTCCATTTTACTTTGTTTCGAAACTTTTTTACCAATTATGGTTATTTTTAATAAAAAGATATAAAAATGATAAGATTAAAATTATTTACGAACATTAGATAATTTATATTTTAAAATAAAATTTTATAAAGAAGTGGATTTTCACTTCTTGTTTTTTACATAAAAAGAAATGTTGTAAAGTTAGGAACGAAACCAAGACTTCTCTAATTTTATGCTGAAAAAATTATAGTTGTGTTGTTTTAAAACAATTTATCCTGTATTCGAAAAATGATTCAAAAGTTACTTCTTTTCTTGATTTTATTAAAAATTCATTTTGTTTGATAAAAAAAAAAATCTTGCTTCGATTAATAGAGAGGAGATATATAGAAAATAAAAAATTAGTATAATTGAAATAGAGAAAAAAATGGAATTGAAATGATTTTTTTTTTTTTGATAAATAGAAACGGAAATAAAATTAAGTAGAAATTTTATTTTATTTGTTAGGATGAATGAAATGAGAGTGGAAAAATAATAAATAACATAAAAAATATTTTTTATAGCATATAAAAATAACTTTATTATTTTTTCTTATAACACAAATTTGATTTATTATTTTTAAAAATGATTTAATTTTTATAATTTACAGTGGAAAACAGAGATGTGACAATAAACCCTCTCCAAATAATGGACAAACATGAAAAGATTTGCAAAATGGTGTTAAGGGAAAGTTCTAACTTCTTTTTATTTCTTTTCTAACTAAACAAGGAAACTTTTTTACTATCCTTCTATTTCACTTTTCATTTCTCTTCTATATTACTTAATCTAAACATATTAATGTATGCTAGGATGAGTATGGACAACTTAATTTAAAAATTATTTTACAAAATTGATATTGAAGTAATATGGTTTACGTTCATATGTTTTTTTTATCATAAAATAAATTATTTGGTAAAATTTAATATAATTTAGTATCCTACACAAAATCTACTTATATTTTTTTTTTCAATTCACATGATCAATTATATATTTTAATCAATTTTGTTTTAAACATGTAAAAGTTTATCTAAAATTAAGTTAATTGTTATTTTATGATAATTATAGAGAAGCTTACATAACCCTAAGTCATGCTAATAACATTTTTTTTTTGCCAATGATTTCTTATAGATGTTCCTTTTTCTATTATTCTAATTAGATGAAAAATATGCCGGACTCCACTGTTAGAAAAGAAAATTTGGGCCAAATTCTACTATTGCTTCAGATAATTCCTTTTTCACAAGTATAAGATGCTTTAGTGTATTACTGAGCTAATTATGCTGTTTAAATATTAAACTTTAATATTTTTCGAAATTTGTGATAAATGTGTCATTGAAATTTTTTACTCTGATTTAGGGATCTTTAAAAATTTAATATGATAAATAAATCATGTGTGTTACAATATTAATGATTAATAATTGATTTTCTCATTAACATTAACGTGACTCGTGCATGACGTGCTTGGAATTGCATCGACGTGATTTTATCATCTAAAAACGTGTTTTCAAACATGTATTTGCTTTATCTTAGTTTTTTAAAATATAAAAATGGTTATAATAATATATTTCTTACAAAAAAAGGAAAGATATTTAAAAAAGAAATGTATCAATAATTTCAACTCTTTCACGAAATTTTAGATTTGTGTAATGAGAAGTTCTACTAACCTTATTTATCAAAATATTTTCAACACTTAAAATTTTATTAAAAATAAAAAATGGGTAAAAATTATAATAAATAAAAAATGATACATAGAATTGGGTCATTTCCAATTATTATAATTATAACAAAGTGTGTATAAAATTTTAATGCAAAAAAGCATACCATAAAAAATGGGTAAGGTAGCTCCAAAAAGGAGTTCATTAAAAGAGTTGAGAACTAAAAGCATATGATATTAAGTTGATGTTGAGGACCAAAAATGGCAAGTTTAGGAGAGATTACAACACAAAATAGTGGGAAAAATGTGCAGTTATTGGCCTTATTGCATGGTGCATGTCCACGTGTATAAAACAAGCAAAAATTATAGCCAAAAAGTAGTACACAATGGGAGCAAGAAGAGGATTGCTTTAGTGACAAGAATTTGATGTGTATGATTGAGGTAGAAGGGTGTCCACAACACAAAAGCTTGTACATGAGACAATATCAAATTGTTTAACAAAGCAAAGGCCTGAACAACTTGAACCATCACCAGATACCAAACTTTCTCAAAATTTTCCTCCAAATAAATTTCCACTAAACAGACAAGTTGCTGCATCATATACCAAAATAACATGAACTACAATAACCTTGCAAATGTTACATGCAATGCTGCTTGGACATCATCATCATCATCATCATCATCACAACTGACAACACAAACCATAATGCAAATCTGCAAGCCTTCATTGTCAAATAATTTGAATCATATGCTTCTATAACATCTCACCACATTAATCATTCTTGGAAACTAACCTCCTCTTTTCCTCATTGCTCTGCAGCAACAGGTAGAGGATTCTCTTCAACTGCTATATCAACATTCACATGAGAGTCTTCTTCACTTGGCTTATTATCTGTTGAAGCAACCACATTCAGAGGCACAGCATCAATTGTTTCACTGGACAAGATACTTTTCTCCTCATTTGCTGCCGTGCCGGTTTTCGCTTCTCCTGTAGCATTGGATATGTTGGTATCCTTTTTAGCAGCACGAGATAAGGAAGACTTTTCATCTTTGGTAGCCTTGGATGAAGTAAGAGCAGTGGTTGATTTTGATACACTGTTCCTTTCAGAGGTCAGACGAGAAGGAAGAGATCTTCGCTGTGGCTTCTTCTGAAGAACTGGATTAGGTCCCTTAGTGGGGTTACTCTCTGACACTTTCTCATCCAGACTTAAACGAGCTAATCTTGAACTGCTGCTAGTGTTTCCATCTGATTCTGAATTACCTGAAGTTTTCTTACGACCAAACTTGGGAGATTTTGGCCTTGTAGTTGGTATCTACATTAGTAACACCCATAAGCTAAAGATGCTTAATTTTCTAAATGGCAAGAGAAAACTTGCATTCTCAAGAAATGCTCCTTTGTCAGTGCAATCTAAAAGAAGTATACAAGTGTTGTTGGATGAGTGCTAAACAAATTAAATTTGAATGAAATTGATTTTAAAGTGAAGTGATTTATGCTTTTAGATGTTTTTACTCCAAACACTAGTAAGTAAAACCTAGTATAATATTTCTTATCCAGTGCAAATTTAATTTTGAACCAAGAATCAATTCCCCAATGTGATATCAAATATGTTAACATTACTTTAGTTGGTAGTTACAAATTACAGGGACTTGATTGTAACTAGTAAGGAACTAACAGAAAAAATAATAAAAATTATAGTAACTCATTCAAAAGTTTCTAGAAGCATACAGATCCTGTTAAGAACTTTTACAGTCGAGGGACCTATATGAAAACTCGGTGAAGCTACAGGGACATTCAGAGTAATATAGCCTTATCAGAACAAGATCAAGTATAACACACATTAAAAAAATAATTAAAACTACCGTTGCTCACATGTTTTGTCAGCAAAGCAAGGAATACAAACAATTCAATGTCTGGGTGACAGAAAACTGAGGCTTCGGTATTTCACTTTGTAGTTAAAAAGGTATTAAAAAATCTTCCTCCTTTTACAAACCATGCAATAATATTTAAATATTCACTGATATAAAGCAGATATGCAAAACATGCATACTTGTGGTCAGCAAATTTAGCTACTACACTGAACCATCTGCTTGTAGTTATAAAAAACTCTCCGAGCAAACATTAACCAGTTTTAGATACACTCATGCAACTTGTTTACCAATGGGTCTACAAGACAAAGCCAAATTATACTATGCATGCAGTACCTATTGTGTGATAAAATGATATGATATATGTATTATTTACTGTGTTATCTCCCCACAAATAATGGTCCAACAATCTTACAAAAAAGAATTTTTATTAGCAAAGCTGAAATTACATACCAAATCTCCATTTCAAAAAGGAAGTATTATTTTATTTTATATCCAGTACAATAACTAACAAGTGAACCTACATAATGATTGAAGATCAAACATTTCATAATCACAGGATATTAAGATACAAACAAGAAACTTAACAAAACAAAGAGAGAGAAATGGGAACGGTGAGAATAAAGCTTCCATCTGCAAACAATGCTCTTTACTAATTATTTTTAGAAGAATATTGTATGCTTTGTCTCTATCAAAGTCTAAGTAGTATGTATGCTTTCATCTGTGTTTTTATCTATTTACATGGCGGCTGCATACAAACACACACATTGGGCTTCAAAGCACAAAAAAAAAAAAAATCTGAAAATAATTAGTGCAAGCAAGTACAAAGAGAGACATGTGCACACACACATGTGGGCGTGCCCGTGAGCAAACACAACCACAGAGAAAGAGAGAGAAAGGACCTTCTTTAGTTCAACCTTAGGAGGAGCAGGCTCCTGATAAAAACTTGGCATCGGAGTTGCTTTAAAATTTAGACTCTTCCTAAGCTTCTTAATCTCCGCATCTTGGGTCTCCTATAAAAGGGATTGAAGATTGACATGATTAAAAGATAAATTTTCAATCAACATTTTAGCCCATTCAATCAACATTTTAGCCCCGATATCAAGTAGCCTCACCTTGGTTTTTGCTTGCAAGTTACTCTTCTCCACCTCCTTTGCCTGAATCCTTTCCTCAAGCTTATTATAGAACTGCTCAGCAAAATATCAAACGAATTTTAAAACTACAAGCTTATTCAAAAGAAACTGGACATCAACGATGTACAAGGAAATAAGTATTTCAATAATTGTTAACCTCTTTTCTTCTCTCAGCTCGTTCGCCACACTTAAAACTGAATCCATAATTTGGAAGTGTCCCCACCCTTTGAGGTTTGGCATCTTCATTGTTGGTACTTCTAAGTGGATTAAGGTTAAACAATAATATACACAGCACCATACTCAATAAATTTAAATAATAGAGACCCAGTAGTTCCACATTTTCACACACTAGGAGAAATACACAAACCCAAAAAAGGATACAAGGAAGAATCTACTTCTCCTTCATCTTTAACAGATCCTTTTCTCGATGATTTTGGCTTTGTCTTCTCCCTGTATCCAAAACATCAAGTCCTCCAGTTAAATAATAGCAATAATCTATCTTTCTAGAGATCAAACATGGACAAGAAATGCAAGCTTTACATACATTGATACTTCAGAAGATGCTTCATCAGACTTCAAAGGGTGCTGAGAAAAACAAAAGTGAATCAGGTAATGACCAAACTATAAACTTTATAACAAAAAACAGATATAGATTAAAAGAAGCATACTATAGTCATTCAAGTTACTAAATAAAAAAAATTGGGAAAGCAGGCAAAGGTAATAATAGAGTTTACTTTGGCACGCAAAGAAAAGAGAGTTTACCTTGGGCTTGGACAATTGAGTCTGCCGATCATTGAAAGATCTGCTGCTTTTAATAGACTGTTTTAGGCGAGAGTCTACAGCTAAAGTACCATTTGAAACAGATGAGGATGATTCTTTATCTTTTCCAATTTTGCTCTTATTCCCCAAACCTGCATGAACACCACTGGAAGTTGGAGCCTTTGCATTCTTGTTCTTCACAAGACCCTTTGTTGCCTTTGACTGTTTTGTTTGATCTGATATTTTCATATCCTCTTCCTATAATTGAGTAAATATATGAGATTCAGATAATATAAACAACTTAATGAAAGCAACTCAAGGGACACAAAAATTCTCTAACCTTAGTAACGATCATGTTATTGCCATCAATAATGTTATTTGATTCTTTGATTTCTGGCACAAATAAGTTATCAATTGCAGCACTATCTGACTGATGGACATTATCAAAATTTCCATTTGAAGCTACAGTTTCTGCAGTTTCAGTGACACTGGGGTCTAAATCATATGAAGCACCACCATCCTCCCCAGAATTTGAAGGCTCATCATGGACACCATTTTGGTGGACCACTTCAACCCCATCAACAGGTAAAAGGTTAATTGGATCCATCACTCACACTAGCCTACAAGTTACACAGAAACAAAGAATTGAGGCTTAGAGATGATAGCACACAAGAAACAAATACATGATGAACACAAACATGAACAGTTTTAGCCATTCATCTAGTGTTTATAGAAAAATTATCATGCTACAAGACTACCCTTATAGCAGGGCCAGCTTTCAATAATATATAATCAACAAATTTTCAAACATTTCTCTTTCTTTTCCGTCATACAAAAAACCAAATAGAGATTAATACATTTCAAAACACAGTTCATCATCAGACAGACTTTGGTTGTACTGGCAACTTACCCACTTGAAGAAGAAATTAGGAGTGAGATGACAAAATGGAAGACCTGTCAGTTTGTGTCATAAGTTATTTTCCATTCAAACTGTAGTAAGTAACACAACACAAGGCAATCATCATAATTCCAAAGTATCAGTTAAACTTTTCCTCTTACCTGAACATATAAACAGCCCCTTTTCAAAGACATGGACACTAATCAGTAACCAACAACCATAATGTACAATTATTCTGCTTTAAAATCCAGTCTCCTGATTTCTAGTGCATGAAGACTAATCGGGGCAAGACTTTTATTTTCAGTAAAGACAAAAGAAAAAGGGGGAAAGGCAATACAATCAAGGTATATCTAATTGAGCGTGAGAGTCCCATATTCAAATCTTCTGCTGCATTTACCTAGCAGTTACAACAATTATTAAAGTTCTCTGTAATGCAAAACTTATGTCAACAAGATATAATTAGAGACTAAAACTGCAACAACTAGAGATTTATACAAATTATTATGATGATAAACAATGCTCAGATTTCCAATCCCCCTCTCCGCAGTCTTCCAATCCAGCACTGATCTCACATCAAATTCACAATCCAATGAGAACTCAAGTTCTGTTTTTCCATACAGAACATTCCCAACAAACAAACAACCAAAACAATCTCACTACCGATTTCACACGAAACAGGAAGTCAAAAACAGAACCCCAGAAGCAAAAATGAGATTTTTATTCTGTTTGAGTCCCCAAAAGTCAAAATTCCGCATCAAAAAGTCTTACCTGGTAAAAGGGTATTCAAAACGCCATGAAAAGGTAGACAGTGAACGCTACTGAAGCAAGCAGTGACTTTAAGCTTGGTGGGTGGTTGACAGAGGAAAGAGATCTAATCCCGAGAAAGAAAAGGAACCCAGAATGAGGATTGAGTAGAGGATCAGGATCCAAGGATCCACAGAGAGAGACGCAGAACAGCAACAAGATCCGAAAGATTGGAAGTGTAGTAGATGGTGATGATTGAAGGATTGTGTTGATCACATGTTAGAGAGAAGAGAGAAGAGAGAGAAAGGAGGAGAGAGAGAGAAGTTTTATAGGAAGAAGAAGGAGCGGTTTTGAATTGGGATTGAAGGAGAGGTCGCTCTCTGTTACTGGAAATGGCGAGTGAGTGAGAGAGTAAATGGGTCACACAGACATAGAGACACAGAGACAGGGTCAGACTATACGGTTTTGAAGATAAATAATTAATTAATAATAACAACAATTATTATTGTTATTATTATAAATGAATCTACAGTTTTTTTTTTTTTATCCTTACAATTTCTTTAACTGCTTCTTCTTTTTTAAAATTACCTGAGGTAAAAGTTTTAAAATAAAAAGTATTTCGACTTTCTTTTACAATTTATATTACTTCTAATATAAGAGGATGTAAGCAGATTGTGATCTATCAAATTTCTTATGATACATAGAGGAAAAATCAAATTACTAAACTGTTTCAATTACCATTTATATATAATTTTTTCTTTAAATTTAAGATTATAAAGAATAAAAATAAAAGATACAAAGACACCAAATAAAAAAGTGCACAGTTTTTGTAGACATAAACAGATATTTAAGGACTAGATATTATGCATAAGATTAATATGAAAATATTTAAGCCTATAAAAATTAAAGTTATACATTGTATTTAAGCTTTGAATATTTATTTGTGTATACAAAATATTACTTTCTTCTTTTAAGCGATTGGAAGAATAGAAATTTTTAACTTTTGGTAATCTGAAGTTGGTAAAGTATATTTGGCATGTTTTGTTTACCTTTTTTGAAAATATTACAAGAAAGAACAATGTTTTCCGGCAATGGTTTTTTTTATCAAATTTTCTACATAAACATTCCAAGAAGAGAAGTGAAAATATATTTAAAACTCAGTTTATTTAGAGTAATAAATATGATTTTAAATTAAATAAAGAATAAATATATTTTTAAAAATACTTCTAAATAAATTCAAAACAATTTATTACCCATTTATTAAGAAATATTGTATCTCTCTAAATGTGGTTGTTCTTTGTATTTTTTTTTTAAGATTAAGATATACTGTTTTTCATAAGATTCAACTTGAGTATCTAATGAAGAGTAGATTAAAGTAATTCAATTAAAAATTTGGTATGAGTTTGAAGTTTTCAAGTTGTATCACTTTGGAAGTAATTGGATGCTCTAGTTTTTTCCTTTTTTCAAAACAAATTATCTCTAACTAAGAAGAGTTTATTAATTACAATTTATTTAATTGTTTTAATTTAGATGTGTTGAAAATAAGTTTGAATATTTTGAATATTTCTCTAAAGTTGAAATATTGAATTTATTAACGATAATTCACTTAAAAAAATATATTTATTTAGACGATAGAATTATGTATAGTTTTAAGTGTATTTATTTTGATGATAGAAATATGTATAGTTTTAAGTGTATTTATTTTGAGAAGTTACAATTTCTTTTATATCTAAGAATTAAATTGTGGCTCAACTATAAGTAAACAATAATATCATTGTTTGTATTAGATATTATCGCAAATACCATTATAATCATTAACAAACATAGATCCAAGACTAAGTTAATTTAATTTTAACAATTAACACATGATAATATATATATATATATATATATATATATATATATATATATATAATTTCATTTCATATATCAACAATATTTATCACATATACATTACTACACTGTTAAGAAGGTATTCTTTAATAATATCCAATAAATAATATTAACTGAAGCATTGTCAACAATATATCAATATTCTCTTTCACATCCTAATGTAACAGCATAATGTATTTTGAAAGATTTAAACATATTAAACATGTCTCATCAGAAATGAACACCCATCATCTTACCACAATAATTTATGCACTCACTTATCCACACTTTATATATATATATATATATATATTTCAATTTCTCACAATTTCACGTCTTAATGTCTTAATATATGTGATTAGATTATTAGTGAAGTCAAAATATCTCTTTTACTTAATAAGCAATACCACCTCAATATTATTTTAGCATACATCCACAAGGGGTAATACATTCTTAAATAAATCATCTTCTTTTTCATACTCATTGTACAAATATCATCATGAATATTATACATCAATTATATATCTCAACACATATATAACTAATCAAATAATATTTATACATTATCATCACAAGTAAACGTCACTTAAGTGAGTTCATCTTACTTGAACAATCTCATCTCTTATAATTGAAAAAAACTAACCTCGATCTCACGTCATTTAAGTGAGATACCTTCTAAGAACATATTTAAATTTGACTCATTTTTCACTTAAGCGTCAGTCTCCATACTTTAGTGTCCATCACTTGAGCTTTTTCACAATGCTTAAGTGATGCACCAATGTTGGATTTCTTCTAACAAGTTCTAGTATTTGAATCACCTACATCAATGTTTGAGTGAGTCTTTCATCTCTTGAGCACCCTAATGTAGTTGCATGATTCCCCAAGATTTCAAAATCCATGCAACATTGTCATCATTCTTGTTTAGGTGACCAACTTGTTGCTTATGTCAAACCTCGCCTTTTCTTTCACTCAAGCTACAACCTTGCTTAAGCTACCCTCCCTATTGCTTGAGTGTTCACATTGTTGTTTGAGCGATGATGAGTAGTAAAATAATTATTACATATAATTTGGGTGTTGATTAAGCAATGAATCATTACTTGAGCGTCAATTTAACAATTAGTCATCGCTTGATGTCAAATCTAAGAGCAATCATTCTTAAAATGAAAGTTATAGCCAACTTAGATTTTATTTCATCAAAATACCTCATTTTCAACCTCCAATCAATTCTTAACATCAAGTACAATTTATATTAACCCGAATTGTACAAAAAATATACTTATAATATCATCCGTAGACATATACCTAACAATTTAACCATCAATTCTTTACACACCTAAACAACCAATCCTTTAAACTGATGTAAAACATTAATTTTCTTTATCTTGATGTGACATGTGTATTGTCTAAACATTTCCTTCTCTTCTTAACAAACCACCTAAAAAGAGAAGAAAAAATAAATACTCTTCATAGAAATTGAAAATAGTTAGACTTTTATCATCATCATTCTACTAATCTATTATTAAAATATTTAAACTTTTATTTTTACTAATCTATTATTAAAATATTTAAACTTTTATTCAACAATAAAGAAGAAAGATAAAATTCTAAATAAAATAAAAATTAAAAGATATTTTTTTATTTATCATATTTCTATCCTAAAAATATAATAATTTAAAATTACCTCCTCTTTATATTTCTTTTAACATTATACTTGTTTGTGTGTAGATAAATTTATCTTTATAATTTTAGTAATAGACTTTAATAGAATAAATAAAGAATCAATCATCTAAAAGTATTCGAAATTTAAATCTAAATTGAACAAAAATTTCAACCCAAAAATGAAAAGACACTTCATGATAAGAACTAGCATATTGTTTGTACTTTCTTTTCCTTATAGTTTTAAGCAGCATAACTCTATATTCAAATCTGTAATTGCATTTTTTTTAATTTATTGAAAAGTTTAGTAGTGTACACTCACTCATTCTCCATGTAAAGCTTTAACCTATAATAAATATATAAAAGGAAGAATACAATATATATATAAAGAAATATTACTTTTTGATATAAGTTTACAATACATGTTTATCCTTATTTATCTTTGTAACTTCATACGCTCTTACCCTAAATAAGAGTAACAATAATACCTTTTTATTTTGAATTTTTATTTACAGTTTATTTATTTCATGTGGCTCAAAATTCAAATTTAACTAAATTTTCATTATAACTTTTGAAAATATTATGTCAATATTTAATCAGATATTATTTTCCCTCTTTCATCTCTATCACGTTTAAATCTGTGAATTTTATTTTTCTCTTTCCCTTAATGTCATCCTCGTATTCTCATTTTTTTTTTCTTTTTCTTTCTTAAATTTTCTTTGTTTGGGTGTATAAGTGAAAGTTTCCTACTCAGTTTTTGTTGTTGTTTAGTTATTCAAATTTCCTTTTTTAACTAATTGTGTTTTTTATTCTTTCTATATTTTTTATTCCATAGCCTGGTTGACGGTAAACATTCCAAAAATGATATCAATGCATCCAAATATCTAAACTTTGTAGATATAATTAGAAGAAATCAAAATATTCTATATTAGTTCTTGTTGTGTGCTATGATATTTTTATTTTAAAAAGCAAATTTAAGGATGTGTAAATTTGAGTGAATTTTTAATTAAACAAATTAGGAATATGCTTAAAAGAAGTCTATAAAAGAAAAAGGAGATATCAAGAGAAACATTAACAAATGTAGTTAAAAGAGACTTAGACACAAACACAACCCATATAAAATATTATGACTTTTTTATTCATTGTCTACAAAATAAAATGCTGCAAAATTCTACCATTATAGAACAAGTAGAGAAATGTTAGGAAAATTAAAATAAAACAAACAAAATCAAAGAGAGAATAAAATAATTGCTCATTCAAATCAAAACTCGAAAACACAATATAATCTAAATCAAAATCCTAAGCCTTAACACAATAAAAACAATCTCCTATTTAGGAAGTGTTCTTCTCTACAAAGTCTCAACCTTGTAATTGCCAAATCACCTTGTAATATTTTCATTTAAGACTCGAATCTGGGTGATTTTAATAAAGTATAGAATAAAATCAAATTGATACACACACACATAGTAAGGTATTAGTTATTACTACTGAATAATTTGTATTAATATTATGATTATATAAAAAAACTTGCCATAACTTTTCTAGCTACACTGAAAATTTTCATAATCAATTAAATCATTTTTTAGGAACAAAATCAGAAATCAACATAAAATAAGGAAAAAAATCATTTTTTTGAGAAAAAAGCTTAGAGAAACAGATAGCTCATGTGATCAATCATTTAAATTTATTGGATTCAAACTCGTGTATAAAAGCTGAAGTTGGGACACAATTTATTTTAGAAAAAGTTAAACCTCTTAACTGAAATTTATGTGAATTTATTGATCCAACTTTGTGTAATATTTATGAAAGTTAATTTCTTCAATGTTTTAAAGGCCATTTAAGAAACATTCCATACCTAAAAAGTAATTACAAATACCCAGATACGATCTTTTTTATTTATTTTTTATTTTTTTTACTTTTTCTGTTTTTTCTTTTCCTAGAAGGGTACGTAAGTTTTGTCATTTTTTTTTTAATTTTCCTAAAAGTCAATTAACCCATTAACAAGATTTGTACAAAATAAAATTATAAATAATTGAGATACGATTACATACATTTCTCACAAGTAATTTCTATGAAAATGGAAGTTTTTATCCTCATCTTAAGTTGGTGCACCTTGTCACAAGCTTTAACGTAAGGTGCACGATTTCTCTATTTTGTGTTTTTATTTGTAAGAAATTAATCAAATAAATAAAAAAGAGTATCCTAAAATAAAACCAAAATAAATGAACTAATAAACCCAATCGATTTTTGTTGATTCTAACATGAATAAATTAATAAACTCTATAAGGAAAATAGTACAATATGTACACATGACATGAATATGATCATTATAACAATGTATTATAAAAAAACCAAGTCTAAAAAAGAAGAATAATCCAAATGCATCAAGGAATGTTTCAGTTAAACTTTTAACTAATATGATTAACAATAGTTAATAACTTTTTTTTCTCTATGATATTACATCTTTCAACAAGATTTAAATTCAACATTTTTGTTTAAGAAAATCAAATCCAATATTAATCTGAGCAATAATTCCTAATATGTTTTTTATTTATAAAAAATAGTGATCGGGCAATAATCCTCCCATTTAAAAAAGGAAAAAAAGAAATAAAGAAAAGCTAAGTACAGAAAGTAAAACAAAACCAGGGATGAAGCAAATAAAGTTTGGTAACGGACCCACTTTCACATTCAATTAAGATAAACTTTTTCATTAATTACAACCTTTTTGTGGTTGAAAAAAAGGATGTAATTTTGCTTTTTATCCATTCAATAAATAAATAAACAAAGAAGTTCAAGTTGAAATACAAAATAATGATAATTGAAACATGAATAGGATGTGGGGTTGTGCACATTCATTAGATAGGGCCAGTTGGGTCAGACAAGGTTTTAGTTTAATTTTAATTTAACCAAAATTATTTTCTTTGCTTTGTAATACCAACATGATTAGACACATACTTTTTTAGCCAAGTTGGGTACCTCAAAACAAAGATCAGCATTCACACTTTGCCAGCAACACTTCTCTGTCATCAATGGTGTTCATGGATTGGTTTTTATGTGGCATTTTCTTTGTCCAGGTGGTGAAATTTTGGTCAAAGTAAATGAGTACGTATGAATGGTGATATCTTCAGAGTAGAGTGATAAAAAATAAGTTTACATCACAAAGGTAAACTCACTCTAATGGTTTGGATTAGGTCAAATCAGAAATTAAAATATTTTTTACAATAAGTTAAAGATTAGTTTTGGCTTACCTGTGCCTTGATTTATCCAGATTAAATTTGTGGTAGGCTAGATTCATCCACCAACCTATCTTAGAAAAAAAAATAAATAAAAACTAATCATAAAAATGATATTAAATGAAAATTTTAATTTTTTAGTATGTATGACATGTTATTTACAAATTTGGAAAACTTAGAATAAGTAGATAAAAGCCATGTTAAAATTTGAAAAATTTAAAGATTGTAGAGATTTAGTTGTGAGTTGGCGTGATATTTTCGTTTTTTAATCTATTATTATTATATGTAATATGTAATTCTTAGTTATATAGTTTTAACTTTGATGTATTATATTTTTTAAATATACAAATGTAAAAGCAATTCTTTTACGAATAATTATTTTAAATTTAGGTACACCAACGAATCACAAAACTATACCGGTTCGTAATGTACGTTAAGTATAAGTTAAATTTATCTCTAAAAGTATTGTCAAAGTTCAATATAAAAAGATATAAAATATTTATAAACTTAAACATTTAATACTTAAACATAATTATTATGTAATTGAACATCTTATGATCCATTTTTTTTTTCGGAAATTTAGTCTTAAACTATATATATAACATATTTCATCATATAAATATTTGATAAGCTTTTAATATGTTATTTAATATCTATAATTTGATAAATTAAGAGGATTATTACTTTTTCATGTTAAATTATTGAATTATAATTAATAATTAGAATAATATTGCATATAGTATCCTTCAAATAATATAATACAAAAACTTTAATTTTTTAATTAGTTTTTATTTTATTTTAGTTTTAATTACAAAACACGGCAATAAATCAACTCATCTCACTCAATCTCTTGCCATGTTTGTAAATTAGATATAATGGGACAAGATAGTTTATGAGTTGCAAATACTAACTTATCTTATCGAAGTAATGACAAATTGAGAGGCTAATCTCGTACAATATAATTTCTTTAGAAATATAAAGTTTAAATGGATAAAGAATGAAAATTCTATAAATAGATAATAACATTTTCATTATTTATTTCATAAGAGTTTCATCTATCTAAAATAGTTTCATTTATCTATAATGTATTCTTGTTAAGAATATAAATTGATAAGACGTTTGTTTTGATGAAAAAAAATATACTTAAGAAAAAAAAGGAATGATACATCAAAATAGATTGAGCATAATATGGATTAAGCTAAATTAATATTTTTCTATCGTTGGTTCAATCCATTATCTTATTTTCTTGGAATTTGGAAGAGTAATATGATAATGATTTTATTAAGGGGAGATGCTAATTGTGTAAGGTCAACACTTTCAAAATACTTGTGAAAAATAAGAAAATCACAAGTAATGCAATCCTTGACTTGGAAAGCATGCACCTAGCTCTTCTTCTATTGGATTTGGATTTGTTTCTTCATATTTAAAATGGATGCAACATAATTGATGTGAAGAAGTTTGAAAGTGTTTAGATGTGGAAATTCAATGAGAACCTAGATGAGTTTAGGCCAACACACTAGGAGAAAGACTAGAGAAGAGTCTTGAGGAGACTACTTTATAAAGAGTTCTTGAACAAATAGAAGTCTAAGAAAATAGGGCAGTAATTCTATACTCATTTATAAAATGAATTTTCAATTACAATAGTCACCTATTTATAGGAAAAAAATGACTTGTCTTGTGAGTTTTTCAAAAACTCTTCAATGGGAGCTTGACAAGTGGCAAGCTATGAGTGGAGAGGATCCTCTCCATTGAAAGAGAGTCATATGTCCAAGGTGACTTACAACTCACACTTTATATCATCTCTAATGAGATGAGGGCAAGTGACAAAAGTAGCTCGGAGAGGAGCTCTCCAAGTGGCTCCTAATTGGAAGCTTCATAGGTACATGTGGCGCCTTCTATTTTCCTAGGTGGCACCTTTTTGGATGATTCTTTCAAAGGTGACTGTTCACTTGTTCTTATAGGCTTCAAGGCTCAAAACCCTATACTACTGGACCCAAAATCTTATTATGCTTGGTCCAAAATACAAAGTCCAAATAAATTCTACACTACTCTATACAATTTTTACAAGTAGAGGTCTTGTAATTTTGAAGCTCCAAAATCTCTAAAGTGATTTTTTCTAATTTTGAACTTGAACCCAAAAGTTTATTTGGAGGCCCAAACAAATCCAATTAGGCTCAAACTCCTTATAAGCTCCTGATTAAAACCCTAGCTATATGATTTCTTTATTCTTCTCTACAGTCTTAGAGATAAATTCATCAACAAGAAAAGAGGGTTGAGTTGTGATTTAATTAAATTTATAAACCTTTTGCAAATATCATCCGAATGACGGTACTAAAAAATGGTTTAGTTTATTGAACAATCAGATTGTACACCTTTGGTGTAATGTATTATGTCAAATACAACTAACTAATTCCATTGAATAATTTGTGTTGATGTTTCTTGCATTTGATAGATCACAACTAATCAAGTTTGAGCTTCACAACTTTGTAGCAATAGACTAACATGATGAAGTGTATTTTCATAAAAAAATTTCAACATGTTATGTTTAATGTAATACAAACGATATAATCTCAACAAACAATGACAAATGTAGTTAAATGGACATATTTGAACTCGACTTCTTCAACTAATAGGTCAAGACAAACACAAATTATGAAACTCATTTGCATCACTTGATTAATGATTCATAAGTGATCAGATCATGATTTCTATGTCTGTCAAATATCGCAAGTACAAATAAAAAAATTTCAGGTACTCTCACAATAACGCCCATTCTTGGATTAATACAAAAGACAATAACAATCAAAGCAAAGGACATAAAAGAGAGAAAATACATACAAGAGTTTATATTGGTTTGATAATCATAACAAACTACATCTAGTTTTTAACTAATAAGCCAATTTCAACTAGGTAGACTATGCTGCGAAGTATAGTACAATATTTTGGATTCGTAGTCATTCCTAACTAACCCTTTGAGTAACCTTTCCTTAAGTCACTCTTGGCTGACACCGAGTATTCTTTCAGCCTAGCCATTCCTGGCTAACCAAGTATTCTTTTGACTCCCAACCACTCCTAAAACGTTATAACCATTATTTTGGTTTGTTGAACTTAGATGTAACCATTATTGTACATTCCTTAAGCATACATTTTCTATTGGCATATTGTTGTGTAAAAGAGGATTGTCAAATTAATTATAAAACCATTAAATGACCCTTATTTCACATGATATGCTTATTGCAAAATAGTTTTCCAAAAGTATTTTTATCAATTCTATTCAATCTCTCCAACTAGAGTTAAATTATAACTTTATATTAAATTAAAAATATCACACAAATCACTTTATAATCTTCATCATCTCCAAGTTTTTCAAGTTTTAACATATTTTTGTTCATCATTTCCATGTTTTCACACATTATATAACATGTACCACCCCCATTTCACAAATCTACCAATATACAAAATTTGCATTTATTTTTATTCTATGTAGTTATTATAATTGTAAATGTATCTTTTTACCTAAATAAATGAGGTTATCAAAACAAAATTTCATTAACAAAAAATTATTATAAATGAGACTTGTTCTCTTATATATAGAACTACACAACTGCAATATTTTATGCTCTTTTAAGAAGTACTATCATAACATTAGTAACACAACTAGAGTTACCTTGATGAAACCCAATTATATAAGTATGAAATAATACATGCAGACACATATAACTAACTTTATCTTATTTACATAAATCATTCATAAAAGATCACATTACATATGGTTCTTGATTCCTATTATGATAATCCACGATCTACATCAAATAAGTACTTATTATTTATTCAATAAAAAACAAAAGAATCTACGCATCCTTTTTGTGATATACATACTAGAAATCAACACCTAACACATGGATTGAAAATGTTAATAGTAGATCAATACAATGAAATATCACTAATCACACACACTTGATACATATCAAAGTCGACTGTAAATGTTAACATCAGTTCAATTCAATCATATATCATAAGTCACACATACACCTGGTTCATATTAAAGTCTATAGAAAATACAAACAATAACTCAATGCAGTCAAGATATTGTTAATCACACACACCTAACTCAAATAAAAGCCTACTAAAAATATCAATAATAACTCAACCTAATCAGAGTAGTTTCCTTATACTTACTATACTAAACTATGTACAATTTATTTTCCCTAATGCATATAATACTTAACACTAAATTACACAAAAAAAATCAAACATAACATTACTCTTTGGTAATCTCTATCTTATATCATCAATCTCATCCATTCATACTTTATACTCGTTTCGATATTACACAACATATATATTATTATTTATTTTTTTATATTATTTAAGTTCCTCTATCATGTTCAATTCATTCAGACTCTACATAATGCTTTTAAAGTATTTCATATAAAAATAATTATTTTTATACAACTGACTTTAATGATTTCATATCTTTATCAAAATCACGATTTAATTATCTACATGCTCACAAATTCCTTTCATCAACATCCAAATATATACATATATATATATATATATATATATATATATATATTAAGCACTTATACATATATAATTATTTCTATAAATATATTAATTCATATCTATGGAAATATATAATTTTAAAACTATTTAATACATTATAAAGAAATATCCAAAGTAATTTTATATGAAAAAAATGAGTTTTAGTGACCGAGAACTTATCACTTGAACATGGTGTACTCATTTTAATGTCATTGATTTAAAGTAGAAATTTGACTTTATTTTTCTCCGAGAAATCAATGTTTAGATAACAAGATTTATTTTTAAGTAATATTATACTACTTTAGCGATATACTTCCATATAAATAATTAATATAAGTTCTCACTCAAAGACTTGAGTGTTTAACATTATTATTTGAGCAACATGATAGATATTTTGTGAGATATTCAAACACTATCTTTCAAATCAAACCAAAACTTAACATTTTAAACTTTTAAAACATCTTATTATTAAAATATCTATTTTAGTCCAATTTGATTCTTCAATAATAAAATCATTCAAATAACAAAATATTCAATAACAATTATATAATTCATAATAATGTTCTTCAACAAATCATATCCCAAATTATTCATTCAACAATGAAACTCTTCAACTTTTCCACTTGAAACCAAGCCCACAATATGCATACTAAAAATTAACTCAATATTCTTTAAAATTAATTTAATATCTATATATCAACAAAACATTAAAATAATCAAATTAATCACATATCTAAGACTTCAATATACCTTATAAATATCTTCGAAATGTGCTTTCAGGTTTACAAATAAAAAAATTCACATAACATATCAACATGTGTATGACTAATATAATCATTATTGTGTTCATTTCTCAATCCAAATTAAATAATACCATATTAACAATTATTTAACTAAGGACTTTGTTCACAATTTAGTATAACTTCTCATTATATTTTAATATACTTAAATAAGCAACTCAGGATAACTTCCTTATGAGTTCAAGGTGCTTAGAGATCCCAAATAAAAATTTTGTTCATACAAGATTGACCTATTATCTACGGTGTTATAGTTGGTAGTCTCGATAAGAGACAATGACAAACAATTACTCTATTAATTTAGAAAAAAAAAGTTAGAGAAAATAGATTTTTTTTAAATGGTACAAATTAAAATCTGACCTCGCTAATATTTCAATTCTAGCTAATAATAATGTTACATACAACTAACTATTTTTTGCAAAAATGTAAGGGTTGTTCTATATGCATACATTTTTTTTTATTAAGAGTAAGATAAAAAAAATTGAATTTTCTTCGAGGGATTTATAGATTTTTGACATCGGTTACTATATTAATAATGAATTTGTGAAAAAAATTAAAATAAGATATAAACAGAACAAACATAAAATTTGTTCACACTATACTTCGGACCAATTTTTTTCTTTTTTCTTTTTAGTTTGTTAGCTTCCAACAAGGGACACGATATGTGAATACTTAGTTTTGGTTTCACATTTATAAAGAAATGTTTCATGTTTTAAATGAAATTTATGAAAATTATTGGTTATAGTATTCACAATCCAAATTTAATTATTGGCTTAAATCTACTTTTTAATCATCAAGTATTTGAAATTAAACAATTTTAATTCGACACTAATATAACATCTAATTAGTAACAATAATAACAATTCTTAATTTTTTAAAATATTATTATTAATTTTTTACGTATATAAGTAATTAATACTATGACCGCAGATGAAACTATACTTAGATAATCTATTAACATTAGATCAGAAATACTTGGTTCGGAGAAATTATTTGATCCCTATGTATATTTGGATCTCTATTTGTACTGTTGTTAGTGTGTTTGACAAATAATTTTTACTTTTGTGAAAGTGATGTCGGTGTATATGATTATGATTTCCTTTGTGTAGTTTTATATTTTGGAGAGACACTCAGGATAGTTGTAGATTACTATTGATTCCATGTCAACATTGTTTTGCAATAAAGTTAGAAGATCTCTTATTTCTATTAATTATATTTTTTGCTGTTAAAAAAATTAAATTAGAAATACTCAATTGAAAAAAAGTAAATAATTAGATGCATAATAAAATTAAAAAATAAAATAAAATTACGCATTCACAAATTATGAAAATGAAAGTGGTTGACCCATTTACAAAATTATGGGGGAACTTTTTAATGATCTTCTTTCTTGTCTCTATTTTATTGTGTCTTGTTGCTTTCTTGTGTTTAGGGTTACCTTCTCCAAACCCCTACATCTCTCTAAATTTATAAATAACTTAAAAGCTTTAAATTAAGAATGCTTTTAATATATAATCAAAAATTTAGTTCTTAAAAAAAGTATGTAGAAATTAGTGAAAAAAAAAAACAAAAACAATGATAGTCATTTTGTCTCCACTTGTTTAGTATTATCGTTTAAATAATAAATGGACGATACATCAATAACTTTCATATATAATATATAATTAATCAATCTACCATAAAATAACACGTGTACAATTGGACTTGTCAAATTTATATATTTTAATTTTTTTATAAATTCTTATGAAATCATTAATTTTGCAAAAAAAAAATAACGGACCAGAATTTGCTTTTTAAGCGATAAAATTGATTGGGCGAATGATAGAATATAAAATCAATAAGTTGGCTATGTTTGTGCAAGGAAAAGTAATTGGTTTGTTAAATGAAAAAAAAAAAACTAAAAAACAAATTTCTGCTGATCTTGTTTTTAAGGATTAAAAAGAACAATTACATGAAACTAAGGAACTAAAATATTCCAGTCCAAAATAAAATATATGCATCTCTGTTTTAATAAAAAGTAGTTTGCCAGCACATTATTTTTTAGAAATAATTTATTAAGTTGTGAGGTTTATGATTTTTATTATATAACTTTTTAAGTTTTCTAGTGCTTTAAAAAAATCAAAATATATAATAATTATTATTGATTTATTTTATAAACGCAATTATTCTGATACTATTAAAAAAATTTATCTTCAAATGAACTTTATTCAAATTAAATTATTAATATAATTTATATTTTTTTAATTAAATTTATTAATTTTTAATTTGTATTAATTATACGAAGTATATTTTTTTTTCTTTTTCCATTTTGTTTTCTATCTTTTATATGCCAATATCTGGTTTTTGAACCAAAACATACATAATTGACCATTTTCGGTCCCCAATTCAAACAAATGAAAAGTGATTTTAAAATTTACTTGAAGATCTCATAAATAAAATAAAATTACAATTCCTCTCATAAAAAAGACAGAAAGGAAATATAATTGTTCTTCTAGGTTTTATATTTACTTCTCTCTGCATTTTCCCTATTTTCAGTTTTCGTCTACATTGTTAAGTTTATCACTATTAATGTTTTATCTAAAGTGATTTTATACTAGAAGACAACCTTCTCTAGTATTGGAAACAATGACCAAAACTTGATCATAAACTTACCATTTTCTTGTATAGAACTAAAACTCAAAAGAGAAGATAACTATAAAAACTAAAAAATGAATTTTAGTAAAATATTTTGATAGATTAAAAAGTCTGAAGTTGATTAAGAGTTGAGTTAAGATTAATAGTAAATTGAAATTCATCTCTCTTAATCTATCAAAAAATATTTTAAGAATAAGTAGGGGTATTTATTAGATTGGGTTACTGGATCACTCAATTCGACCTAATTCAATCGAAAAAAAATAATTTGAGTTTTATTTATGATTAAGTTAAAATTCAAGTAAATTCAAACTAATCCACTTTTATGAGTTGAATGATGAGTTTATTATGAATGAACCTTGATCGACTCTTGTACTTATGTTCTTGATAAGTTATGTTATATATTTTTTTCGCATGTTTTGAATTTGTTTTGATAAATTTATTATAACTTAATATATTAGCTTGAAGCATTGAATTAATTTTTGTAAAAATTGTGTTATTTTTTTAATTAGGTTAATATTTAAAAATTATAACTTTTAATAAATAATTTTTTAAATACTAAATCAATTGAGCAAACCCAATTCTTGAATTAGATTGAGTTTAACATAAGAAATTTTCTAATTCAACCCAATCTAACCTATTCTTTTAGTAAGTTGGGTAATTAGTCCAACTCAACTCTTGAACATGTTTAACAAATAGTAATTTATTGATATGTACTAAAAGAATAATTTATAAATAACATAATTTATTTTAATCTGATAGATTTTTATGACACAATGACTATGTTTTATAAAAAAAATAAAATTAAATGAAAATGATTCATTATGCATTTATGATAATCTTTGGTGACGTGAAAAATTTATGATAATCTTTGAGTGAATTTTACTCTTGCAAGCACAAGTTCTTCAAACAATTTTGCTTGGTAACAACATTTTATGGCCTAACACCTAACTACCCTTTCTAAAAACAACACATATGAATGAAAATTCTTCAATTTTTAATTTCCTTGTTTGACATGTATTCAAAATTCTATAGAAAATAACCACTAAAATTATTGCAACCATTTTTGGATGTATTAAGGAGCTTGTGGTCCTTTTGGCTATAGTTCCCACCAATTATCCAAATCTTCCACCTACACAAAACCATATATGGTGGTCTCAAAAGTAGCTCCTAACTTTGATAGCTACTTCATTGTTATGATTCCATATCCTCATTTTCTTTATTACGAAGTTAAATTTGAACATGATATTTATGCACATTTCAATTATACTTGTCAAAGCACTTCCCACTTAAAGTATAAATTAATTTCTGCATGTAGGGCTGCATGTCCCTATACTAAGTTAAACTTTTTCAGTTAAACGTTCATCGTTAAACTTGAACAATCAACATATGCTAAAGTTTGTAGAATGGAATAATGTAATTTTGTTTAAATATACATGTATTTTTTTGTTAGAAGTAAGTTTCTTACAGTAAGTTTCGTAATCAGAATTTTAAACTAAATATTATTGATTAAATTAGAACAGTTCCGTATTGGTTAATGCATGTTGGTTATTGAATAAAATTAAATTTAGTTTTGACTTTGTGTTTTTATATAATCTTGTGATTGTAAACCTCATTACAAGCATTTATTACTCATGACCTACTACTTGTTGCAATAATGCAGATTAAGGGTTAATTTGACAGTACCTACACTTAAAATTTGACAGAAAAAAAATTTAGCATATTCGCATGTAATAAAAAAAAATTGATGGCAATAGTACATAAACACTATCTAGAATAATCTTTATAATACTATGGTTGAAAAAATTATCAGCTAGAACTACTATGGAGACAGAGAACTTTTTACTAGTAAGGTTCTATTTCTATAATCACAGTTAGTTTTGCAACTACTTTTGGAAAACTGTTATTGTTAGTTACAGTACATTTCTTTATATATGTTTAACTATAACCTGTTACCATGGATTCTAGTTCAGACATATGACACTAACGTCCAAAATATAACACTCTAGATGTAAATATATCACTGCCTAAAAGACAACCTCAATGATGAAACAAAGTTGTACAATTATTGTGATGGGCTACCCAATCCATATACAATTCCTTAAGCTAGATTGAACTTTGGGATTGGACCAAACATGTATTCAGGTCTTCTCTTGCACAATCAAAAGTGCACAGTTCCATTATTTCAACATCAATAATTGATATCATATACAACTTTTACCTCTTTTCTTCTATATCTTTTTTATATGTACACATTTCAAAAATTTTACCCCTAGATCAAAAGAGAAACAAAAGTTATCCAACTTTAGTTCTTAAAAAATATACCTTTTTCAGAACTGCAAGCAAATATTTTTGTCTTCACAAACATCCTAGTACATAAACACATTGTGAAGGTGTATGTATATCACAAAATTTGAGTTACTCAAACAAAATTTCCAAGTGATGTATGGTGGTGTTATTATACTACAAGAATAAATAACTATTAAGTTTTTCTGCTAAATCAACTAGAAAAGCTAATCAATTTCCTCAAGAACAACCTAAAAGGAACAATAAAAAGTGCACAGCTACTGTTATCTTGGCCCTGAAAGCCTAACAGCAGAAAGATTGGCATCACTGTTACAATCTGATGGCCCTGAAGAAGTGCCGGCATCACTATTTGAGTAAAACTGAGAACCAAGGACAGAACAAATTGGTGGCTTGGGAACAGTGCATAGACCCTCTAGCATTTGGACAACTTTAGTCATGGAAGGCCTCAAAGACATGTCTTCTTGTATGCACCACAATGCAACTTTCACAGCAGTTTGAACCCTCTCATCATTTTCATTAGTTTCCAGCTTTGAGTCAAGAATCTCTCTCACTTTCCCTTCTTCCATCATCTTAAAAGCAAAAGATGGGAAATGGGATTTCTCTGAAGTTTCCCTAGGATCATAGTTTTTCCTCCCTCCAATGATCTCTAGTAACACCATGCCATAGCTATAAACGTCACTTTTCTCCGATATGGCACAGTTTGTGATCCATTCAGGTGCAAGATACCCCCTGGTGCCTCTAAGTGTTGTGAAAACATGGCTTTGTTCACGTGTCATGAGCTTAGCCAGGCCAAAATCAGAAACCTTGACCAGGAAGTTATGATCTAGAAGCACATTTTCTGGTTTGATGTCACAATGGATAATCTTTGAGTCACAATCTTCATGGAGGTAAGCAAGTCCTTTTGCTGTTCCAAGTGCTATGTTATACCTTGTATCCCAATCCAACACAAGTTCCTCACTGTGCTTGTTGAATATCCATTTATCCAACGATCCATTGGCCATGTACTCGTAAGCAAGAAGTCTATGAGACCCTTCAGCACAGAACCCTTTTAGCCTTACTAAATGGTGGTGATGAATGCTCCCTATAGTGCTAACTTCAACCCTGAACTCTTTCTTCCCTTGGCCAATCCCTTCCAACTTCTTCACAGCTAGTTGAGTACCATCTGGTGCAGCTCCTTTATAAACTGATCCAAAACCCCCTTCTCCTAGCTTCACTGAGAAGTTACTTGTTGCATTTTTTAGATCATTGTAGCTGTAACGGATTGGCATGGCGGTTAAACCGTCCAAGAAATTGTCATCTTCTGAATTCTCTTGAGGAGACTCAGGCAGATCTTGCTTTTTCCTGAAAAGTCTATGTGCCACAAACAGCATACCAGAAATGACAAACAATGTTACTATCACAATGATCACAACAACTATTGCCTGCGTAGTTCTGCTTCCACTGTCTCTAGTGTCTCCATCACTAGATACCACCTTAATGTAGGACACTATACCAGAATCTTCGACAGATTTCTCAAAGCTTCCAATCCAGTCCAATAGGAAACAGTTCCCTGAACTGCTATTGAAGAACATAGCAAGGCATGAGCAATTTGCACTGCACGAGGTTTTGCAACCAATCAAATCAGTCTTCAAAGAGGGTGGAACAAACCCAAGTGCAAAGTAATTAAGTCGATCATCAGCTTTGAGGAGCTCAATGGTGCCTTTCGAGCTGCAAGGAGAGACAAACCCGGGTTTGCAATTAGGACTAGAGCTAAGAATAGAAGGGCAAGTGCAGATTTTTTCACCACTGCATATATAATAAGGATCACAAGGTTCTGGAGTGCTGCAAGAATCATGTGGTATTTTTCTTGGTGAAGCAACAATTGCTCCTCCACTTTGGAGACTGGAGAATGTGATGAGGCCGTCACTCCCCAAAACTAAAATCCAAGTGCCATTTGAATCCGATTCTTCAGCAAAACCAAATTGCCACAACAAGGATTTAGTTTCATCATAGAAGCTCCAGTAGCTTGCATTAAGGGTAGCTGAAGCCACCACATCACCACTTTTGTTGATGATTCTTTTGCGGCTATCCTCCTTCATAGACCAATAGGGCTGTGGAGTTTGTAAACCAGTGGAGAGAGTGACATTGCCAGACTCAATCTGAAGAACATAGGTCAAGTTGTTAGGACCAGGTTCACTGAAAAGTTTCATTCCTGCAGTGAAGTCCTGCATTGGCAACAAGGTATCTGTAGGGTGGCTGAAACTCTGCCAAATCACACTACTATCATTCCCTAGCAAAACCAAGTTTCCAGTGTCTCTCAATTCCATTGAAGAAACTCCCTTGTCTTCTGTACCTGTAGACCACACCACTTCTGCTCCTTTAAGCAAATAGAGATTTCCCTTCTCATCAAACACAAATTTATCAGAGTTGGAAACAGGAAGACCCCTATTTGCTACCCAAACCACTGTGTTGCTGCCCATGTGGACTACTGCTAGTAGAAACAGTGTGATGTCATTTGGAGTGGTGACAAAGCCAAATCCAAATTCTTCTTTGTATGAAACAAGCAAAATGCCATTCCTGTCAATCCAATTCATTTGAGAGCCTTCAATCCTCGGATAGGCTTTGCCAACCTTAAGAATACTAGTCAAAACTACTTCAGACGAAAGAAGGACACACAACAAAAGGGTATCCATAACACTGAAGAGAGACCACTGTTTTCCCATGGTTTTCCCCCAACGCCCTCTTACTCTTTGAGGAAATTAAATCTCATGAAGGAGAAAAGGAAAAACAAGAAGCTAGGAATCAATTAACAAGAGAGAAGAGGGTTGAAAGAGGCCTCAAAACAACATCCTCACAATCACACAATTTTAAGGTGAGTCTGAAACAACAAAAGGAACTTTTTACGCTGATTTTTCTTCGTTGACTACATAATGGAAAAAAAAATAAAACGTCACAGAAAAAGTGGCAAATGTAAAAGTATCTGAATAAAGAGAAAGCAAAAGATTTCCTTTGTTCACATTTGACCGACTCAGCCACCCTTCAATCAGCTGAATTCCGTTCTTTATTCATACCTTGTGAAATGGAAGAATAATATTGAAATTTGGATGAATGGAAGCTACAATTTTGTGGAAACAGAAGCTAGAAGATGGTAAGAAAGACCACTTTGAGGGAAGACCAATAAGAAGAGTGGAAATGGGTGATTACGATTAGTTGGCAGTGCATTTATTTGGTTTGATTGTGACAAATTAAAGAAGACAAAAAGCAGAAGGTGGTAGGGAAGTAGCACGTGAAATCATAATTAATGCTAACCTGTGTATCAGTTGAAGCAAATTGAGGCAATGAATGGAGAAGTACAATATTATGAATATAATGATACATGTCTCAGTTATGAGTTTATGAGTGGAGCTATGAATAATACACTTCATGGCATGGAAATCCCATATAGATTAAGTAGATACAAGCTTTAAGGTTGAGATAAAGATAAAATCCACAATAACATGAAAATTTGTTTGATGAATTGAGTCAAGTTATTTCAATGCATGGATTTGTGTTTTGCTTTTCTTAATCTGTTTGTGTCAACTAGATGAACTAGGAAGAAAAGTTTGTATGGAGCCAAAGAATGGGTGGACCAAATTGATGAACCTTAAATAAGAGGTAGACTTTGCATACAGAGCAAGTTATGTCATATCTTTGACTTTAGGCTTCTTGTTTTGCAAGGTGCAAAAGTTTTCATCTTTGGCCAATGCAACCTTGTTCTGATTTTGATTAAGAGTATTTTCATCTAAAAATAATTAATACAATATTATGGATTAAGTTTTATTAAAAGGAACAAGTTAACTAGTCTTGTAGATTTAAATTTTATAAACATAAACGTAGAGAGTATTATATATTTGAGGTTTAGAAGAGTTAATTGTTCCTCTTATTTCTTATATATGAGAGTATATCATTTCAAATTAGATAGAACGAGGAGTTAAATTTCGGGAAAAAAAAAAAAGAAAATGTGAAGTTGAAATTTTGTAGTTAAATTAATAAAGTTACTTATAGTCGCGGATGGTTTAATTAAAGTAAGAATGTTCTATATAGAAGTCTTGGTGAAGAGATTTTGGTTTGGATATGGCGACGATAAATAACTATAAACATGAATTATATAATTATATAATGAATTATATAATTATATATAAATAAAGTGTTTAAAATTAGTGATAATGTATTCATTTTAAACAGTTCTATATATTTGTTTTTTATTATTTAAATATGACCTATACTATATGGTTTTAAATTAGAGGCAAAATGAATATTTGTTTTAAGATGTTTGTAAATAAATTTAAAGACTCTATCTCTATAAACTTATATATCGCTTAACTCTTTCTAAAATTTAAGAATAATCATTGGTCTCACATATGCATAGACAATAGAAATATATATTAAGATAGGTTTATCAAAATTTTGATATAGATAAGTTCCTGTTTCTCCAATAGTTGATCGTATCTTTTTATTGTAATATCATCTAATAAAGATGTTAATTTTACACGTTGAAGTTTTAAACTTTGAAAATATTTGAATATTAAAATTGTTTTTCTTGCAAAATAAGTTATCTCTAACTAGGAAGTCTATTACTTACATTATTGGGAGTTAGGTTAGAAATACATACATTTCTTATTACACTAAATTTTGGTTAAATTGTGAGTTTGGAGTAGTGAGAATTAGGTTGGTACGTTATTTAGGCAAGTTCAAGTTGAAAATGAATTTACTATGATGTTTTAGACCTGTTAAATTGAATAGAATAGGGGGATAAAACATGTGTTGTTAGATTGTTGAGTATTGAGTTGTCTCTAGAGTGATATGCAGACTAGTGATCATCATTGTTTGTATTGGAGCACTATAGCTTAAGCACCAATGACAACTCAAGTGAGAATGCTCCTCACTCAAGCTATGGTTGAGGTTTGAGCAAGAGAGTTGTCAAAATAGTTCTCCAATAGAGTTTTGGAGTTGTATTTTAGAACTTGGTATCTTAATGTAATAAGTCACATTGCTCAAACAATGGCGTAGTGCTTGAGTGAGGGAGAGTCAATATTGATTGCTCTCTACTATTGAGTTTTGGTCACTCAAGTGGTAGGTGGATGCTCGAGCGATAAGTGAACACTTAATCGAGAAATATTGTAGAAACTCTATCTCTTATAGGGTAAGTATCACTCAAGTGATGTGATTTTTTCAATCGAAATGTGATTATACTCAAGTTGTGTCTATGTAGCTTAAGTAAGGAATTTTCCCCTATTTATGTGAATATGGGTCATTCATGCAATGTTGTCTTAATCAAATGACATATTTGTGGTGTCATAGCATTCTGTATTTGAAATGTGTGCTTTATACATACTTGAATATTCACATGTATATATGAAATGATTGAATGAAATGAGTATGGAATTAATATAAATGAGTATATTGTACAGATGCTTGAGATGATATAATTTCTAATTATGCTAATAACATTATGTATAGGAACCCATTAAGGAGATGAGATATCCTAGTTTCACTAATATTTTAAATCATATGTATTCAAATATAAGGTAGTGAGAAATTGAAGGCGGTTATTGTGTAGGTTGTGTGGAGTAAGTGCAAGGAATTCACGTAACATAAAGAGTTGAGGTTGAATTACCAATATTATTTCTAATGGGTCAGACATTAGTATCTAGTAGAACAAACTTAATATAAGTCTTCTGAAAGGTGTCAAGTGTAATAAATTTCCTTGATATCATAGGAGATACAATTAACGATTCATTTAGTCTTGGATGGTAAATTAGGTATAATGTGGGGTGGTTACATTTTGTTCACTAGATTGAAAATGTGTGGTAATTGAATTATATAT
>Ga0099824_1001482_pt1 | contig 33075 bp, 15 predicted proteins | sample SiratrowhiteBW_FD_76837 | JGI IMG/M metagenome (GOLD analysis project Ga0099824, IMG submission 76837) | Root nodule microbial communities of legume samples collected from California, USA - Siratro white BW | ecosystem: Host-associated > Plants > Roots > Nodule | place: USA: California... | reverse complement strand
TCGCGTTCATTCAAAAACGATTCCCCAATCAATCATGCATAAAGACATATTTTATTCAATGACTGCTCTCAAACTATTAAAACATATCAAAGTTTTATCACAAGTCACATTCAATCCATCAACTACAAGCAAAAATTCTTGCATACTATTTTCTAATATCATTACTCAAATAAGGTCTATTAATCACACAAAAATCAAGATAATCAAACTTATTCAGTGCTCAAGGACCAGTCAGACCTACAAGAAAGACTTGAGCACTGATAGTCACATATTCAAGTCTTTATCTGAGTTCTATTTAAAAATAACTAAATAGTATAAAAATAAGTTACTAGCTTCCCTTACCTGGTGACAATTTTCCTAAACAATTCCTCCAAACTAGCTAGTGGCACTAACCCAATCTTTAGGGATCTAGAACAAGTCATCAGAATAAAACCAAATTTCAGTATAATCTTAATTAAGTTGAGAGAAATACTTTTCTCAATTGTCCCTACTAAGATTGATGACAAAAACCTAAGGAAAAATAAAGATTAAGGGATCTTTAGAGCAAATATGGACTTCCTCTGTTTGAGATTCTGATCGGTTAGAAATGATCCCTAACTCTTCAGATACTGCAAGGTGTGATCAGATTCTAAAACAGATGATGTATGGAGAGAGAAAAGTTAGAAAAAAGAGAAAGCTTGGGAGAGGGAGAGAGAAAAGAATGAGAATGAAGGTGCGGGAGCCGTCACAACAAACAAAAACTATAGATCTCATTAACTAAATTTCTCATTTTCTTAAACTGTTAATAATAGTTATAAACAGTGTCAGCTGTAAATTCCTTGTTTGTTATGCTAAAAGTTGGATAAACTCTTAACGGGTGGATATTCATAATATCTATTCTCTCATTATCGATTTAACAAATTTATCTCTCACGGTAAGATAATCAATTATCATGAGATGTATGATTAAAAAGCAGCCATTTTGTTAATCACCCCATTTTGAGACATACAAAACATAAAATAATAATTTTTTTTAGATAATAAACATAGATAGCTGTCCCTGTTGTGGACTAAGAGAGCTCAAACAATAAAGCAAGGACAAGAGTTCGGTATTTTCGGTAAGATAGTTCCACCACTTGCTATTCCATTTTGAGAACATGACAACTAAATTTGTCTTGCACCACGTCAAATTAAATTTGATAAGAGAAAATATAAATATTTTTGTGAGCAGTTAAAATTATATTTCAAAAAAACTAATATAATAAATTTTTAAAATACATGTTAATTATAGTTTATATAGTTTTCAAAAAAAATATTTATAGTTTTTTTTTCCTAAAGTACTCATAATATTTTGCAACCTTAATTAAATATATAAAAAAATAGTAAAACAAAAGTATTCGAAAATGGGGTCTCCAGGCGCGTATATATCACTTTGGTTCCACTTCATCAGAGTTATTTTTGTTTTAAATTATAGGTTGCTAAAATCTAAGTTGTTATATTACTAATTTTACAAGTTTTAAGTTATAACTTTTAAAAGTATTTAGTGGAGAGACTTAATAAAGGTCTTAAATTTAAGATATAGCATAATAAAGAGAGTCATAAAATTAAGATACCAATCATGTTTAAGATTGTGACTTTTAAAACAATATTTATCAAGATTGTTTTGCAGGTACATTTATTTACTTTAAGTGGGAGGATGAAGCTTATAATAAGATTAGTACATATGTTATTTTAGATTTTAGTGTTCTGTAGATGTATTTACCCTTAAACTTATCTTGGAAGGGAAGGTTTTGGGTCCTATCAATGTATTTGGGTCCTATTAATGTATTATTAATTCAATATTTGGAAAGTATTCTTAAATTAGACTCGATATTTTGTATCCTTTCGAGCTGTATAAAGGTTGGGTTACTCGTGAAGTGACCTATTTAATTTTATTTATTATTGACTGTTAATAGAAAAAATATAAACATGTCTTTCAGATCATTAGTTTAAAAGAAAAAGTACCTATCCAAGTATCACATTGTGAGTTGTATCTTTGAATATGTATTTTGATATCTTTTTAAGTTGAAAAAGGCTCTAAAATATTGTTATGTTTTGTGAAGTTCTTTCTTGACTTTTTTACATTGCAGCCCTTTTTCTATTTGGAAATTTATTCAAATGAGTGTTGCAGTTAGAGAATAAGATAAATGAATGGAAGAATTGGAGCACTTTTTTAGCTTTTTTTTTTTTATCTTTTTTTCTGTCTAATAACATTTTCCATGATTCATGTTTATTGAGGAATGAAAGGAAAATAATAAAGGAATGTTATTAAATTAAATATAATATATAAAAACATTTTTAAAGTTTGAATATAATTTTAATTTGATATATATTTATAGTATGTTAATATTTAGTAGTACATTTTGCTATGAAAATAATATTTAAGTGTTAGATTTATTTTATTTTAATTTTTAATTTTTATTATAAATATTGTGATGTTATTTTATCTTTTATATAAATATTTGATTTTATTTTCTTTATCTCTGTTGTGAGGATAATTATCTTTTGGAGAAAGTAATTGAAAAATGTTTTATCTTTTCAGTGTTTTAATAATTTGGTATTGTTGGTTTGAATTTATAAATGCGTGTGTTTACAACAAAATATTTGTATCAATATTTCTTTTATATTAATCTTATTATAGATTTGAAAATTAAATATTATTTACTAAATGAGATTAAGGCATACTAATATTGAATGCTTTAATTACTCAATTTTTTTTTTGTCAAATTTTGTTATAAATCTGTGAAGTTTATTATTCTCATACAAAACTTACAAGTAATATCTTAATTTTTAAGAGACACATTTATAACAAAATTTATTTTCTTTACATATTTTTCTTAACATTTTGATATGTTACTACTGATGTAATTAACGTTCTAAATTATGTAATTATAAATATTTTGTACATATAAAATTTCATATTTTACTATTGTAGTCTCAAATTAACTACAATTTATTTATTTTTACATAAAATAAGAACAAAAATAAATAAAATTATTTATTGAAACAATTATTTTAAAATAACTTCATTTTTCAATAACTACATTATTTTATTTACTACAAACAATGTAGATATAATTTATCTAGAAGAAAATATTTAATAAATAAAAAAAAATTGAGTCACGGTAAAAAAAAAAGTTGAAAATTTAAAACTATCATATTTTAGAATAAACTGTAGGTAAGTTTTTTTAATTGGATCCTTCTGTCATGGTTATGTTGTCTCCCTGCACACGCACACCAGATACCTTTGATTTCATGAAAAAAAAAAAAAAAAAACTTACCCTTTAACTTGAAGGAAGAGATTGCTCTTTGCATTTCATCTCAGTCATCATTGCTCATCTGTTCTTTCACGCTTCTGCATTTTTTATTTTTTATTTTTTACTTTAGATCAATCATTGTTCATGCTTATAAATTATTTCTATATTTCTATTTATTAATTAATTCAATTTGTTAAAAACTAACAAATTAATTAAAAAAAGATAAAACTGGCTCGTTAGCTACCCGCTGGCAAAAATAGAAGATAATATTAGCTTATAATTTGAAGTTGATAAATTATTAGATTATAAGTGTTTACTCACACTGGCTAATTGATTAACTAGTCACTAAATATAAAAGTAAGGTAAAAGAATATCATTACATTAGTTTTATAAATAATAAATTTATATATTTTGGATAATTTTTTTTTTGAAAGAAATATATAGTAAATGTGTGTTGTTACAGAAGACGATTGCTTGTATCGGGTGGCATCAATACTAATAAGGAAAATCGTTTTTGGTGAAAAGCTATGAATATCATGTGTTTGGCAATCGGATATTATTAATCAGATATTATTTACATCAGTACCTTAACATAGGTAGTTTTCCATTATTAACTAATACAATTTAGGTCCGACCTTCCTTGATCACCAAATAAGATACAGTTATGACATTTAAATTCATTTAATAAGAATTTCATATTAGGTTCATAGGGTATTAAAACCACTTGAACACATGTCACAATTTTAAAAAAGGTGCTATTTAGTAATAACTAGATGAATGAAGACTTAAATCAGAGGTCTATTAGGGCTTGTGCTAAAAGGTAAGATACGACCTAAGATTAGTTTAAAAGGCAACAAACCAGAAAAAAAAAAGTGAATAATTTTGCTAGAAAAATCTTAATCTAACTTGTTTTTGGCTAGAATAATATATAATTATAATTTAAGCTTTTGAAATAATAAATTTGTGAGTTACATAAGGTTATACAGCATGTATATGTATTGAGAAGAGTTAAAGACAATAGGAGATTCTATTGATTAAAAATAAAGCTAGATCATATTATATATATAATTGAGAGTAATTCTGACTTTTATAAATTTATTTTGTATAAGGATCAAACTTAAACTCACTTTTTAATATGACATAATAGTCTATTCTAACAAAGCTTGATAAGCCTATTCCATCCACATTTATAAATATATAGTCCAACATGAATTAAACAATTTTGACATGAAGAGAATATAATAAAAATTTTATATTAACTAAAGATAAGATTAATACATAATATACTAACAGAATACAATCTTCACCTTATACAACAGTTTTATAAGAATGAGTTAAGCTTAAATTCATTTGTTAATATAAAAAAACATTGTTAAACAAAATTATAATTTAAAAGTTTGTTATTTTTTTTTTAAGAAATTAAAGAAAAGGAAAAGGAGGGTCAAAAGTAGTCTACGGTTGAGGCCTAAATAGACTACACGTGTTGTGTTAAGCTTGAAAAGAACCGAACGAAGGGATGCAATCTGTTGTACATACGTAGTGACAGAGATAGATAGCTATATTAGTGAGAGGTGAAACATCTGAATAAGACCAAGATTCATTCCGTTTGAAGTTTAATTTGAATTTCCTTTCTCATCCAACGCTGACTAGGAACTCTTCCTATGTTCCTCTCGAAAGGAAAAAAGAGAGGCAAAAGTCGGTAGCAAGGGAAAGTGACTGGTGGCATCAGAAAGGTGGAATTTAAGGAGAATGAATGTTGATAGGTAAACCTTCCCGTCTTAAGCTCCAAACCATAGCATGTGGCATTATGACTTTAAGGAAGTCTCATCATTCACTTAGTGACTGCCTCTTTCACCTACTCGCAAGTCAAAAGCTTTGATACAATATGATATGCTCCAACTATGGCCCAACCACAACGCTCCACATTCTATTTTATTTTTTAAATGCCTCTATTATTGGCTTGCCAAATGCCAACTCCATCTCACGTTCAATCCTTCAAAAGGGTTTTTGTTGAAGTAGAAGTGTATTTGTTTTCAAGAATATACACAATCGATAGTTCAAAATAATATCATGTTTAATCATTCATGAATCTCGCAAACAGGTATAATTGAAAAGTAAATGATACTATAACAGATGACACTAATTGTCTTACAGCAAAAGTTATGTCATAATTAAATCATAACGCTTGTTTAACTATTATTTTCTTAAACAGACACATGATAATTGATTACAATCTTTGGTTTAGTAACATACATTTGATTTAATTATTGATTTTAAAGTCAAGTCACCAATTTTATTTCTTGCACGCAATTAATAAAAGAGAGATTATTGTAAGTGACCAAATATATTAATTCACAATATAGAATTATTACACTTACACTAAACATAATAATAAAACTATTAATTACATCTTAACCAGAAACATCTTAACTTAATTTGGCATTACATCAAATTTGGATACAATATTGGTTCATAACAAGTAAATGAAAACCCATCACCCTTCTAAATGAATTCTCACTAATAATTAGGTGTCATAACATAACACCTTTTGATTGTGTCCACCCATTTTTCATCAAGGTTCAGTTTAGAGAATCAGTCAAATTATTCAGTGGCTACGAACTCATCAGACAACATAATTACTAAGAGCTTCATCTAAAATCAACAGTAGAATTTGGAGAAATCAACTGTTCATTTATGTACCGAGACCTTTATCTAACCTACTCTCTAATTTGGAACGGTTCTTTTCAACCAAATTACCTTGTTGAGCTACAATTTGGTAGCTTATAAGTGGTTATCTAGGATTTGTATTTGTATGCATAAATACAACATAACTCCTTATGCATGTGTATTCTATATAACTTTGTTTGCTGATTAAAAAAATAGAGGAAATGTACTAAAGGACAACAAATTATCCTAAGAAGATAAATGTTAGTATGATTCTAACGTTTTTTTAATCAATTAGTTGAAATTAGTAGGAAATAGCATAATTATGAGTAAGTTTCTAAAATTAAAATAATTTTGTGATTCTCTATATTTAGATTTTGGTTAATATTGATGTTTTAGACATTATTAAAAAATGAACTACTAACATTTCAATGAGTGAAATATATCTCCCTAGCAAGAAAATAATTTTAAATAATAATAAACAAACAAAAAGTTTAGATGGAGAAGAACTTTACTTAGGTCGTGTTTAATAAAATAACATTTATACAAAAAGAAAAACAATTGAGTTTTTTCTTTAAACTAAAAACGGTTTATTCGTCTTACTGTTTTAACGAAGTTGGATGAGAAAGATTCTATAAAACTTGACCACGTAAGTGACTTTAGTCTATGGAAAACGTTTAAATCATCACTTTACATTTTCTAGAGGTATTTTTTAATTATTTTAAACGGACAACTTATATTTCAACATTTTTACTACGTAAATATTATTTATGGTTTACCGCAAGTTTTAATACATAATGACAATGTTTTGGAACGATTTCTATTATAAGAAAGTCATTCCGATGTTGTTTTATAATTGATGTTGGTTTACAAAAAAGAAAAAAAAAATTCTATTAATGGCCAATCGAATAAAAAAAGTTTGATTACCATTTTTGGTTTTACCGACACCAGCCTGACCCGTGATCTTTCTCTCTAGCATGCAAAGTTAATGGAGTAATCAATCAGTACTAATGAATAATTGATTAGTGTTACATGGAACTTAGAGAAACGATGTGATGCAAGAAGTTGTCCTAGAAGCATGCACAAGTGGGGTGTGCATGTCTCTATCAAGAAATGAAGGAAATTGATACGAGAAGATTTGAAAGCATTTATAAAAAGGAGAAGAGTAAGATATATGGGACCATGGCATAGAGTCTCCCAGCTAGGTGATAGCTTTATGGTCCTTCTTGCAATGATGTTCTCATTGTTTGTGATAATGGCAATGAATGAGTTGAAGAGGAATGAGTGATTATCTATCATTGGCCGGCTCCTCGTGGCGCACTCTCCCCAACAATTTTTGTGGATTGCTCCTCTCTCACTCATTCCTTGCATCTAACAGACATCGCACTCTATCACTCAGTCAACCGTTCCATTTCTACTGTTTTTTTTTTCTTTTAATATGGTTTGTCGGCTTTATAACTAAACTTCGAACACACATCCACTAATGATATATGTATATGTAATATACAACTCATTAGAATTTTAAGTTTCCAAAAACTTGTGCATATATTATACATTAAAAAAATAATTACGAATCTATCAAAAGATGGTCATTGCATCTATTTTGTAATAGTTTCACTGAAATTTTTTTTACTCATGTCTTTATCTATATGATTAGATTATTAGTTAAACTTTATAATGATTTCTGTGTTTAATGTTACAATCTATTAAGATCATAATAATATCATAAGCAAAATAATTAATTCTATGATTGTATATACTATTTATGATATTTATGATTTGTCCAGTCCAATAAAATTGTAAAAGAGACTGGATGACAATTTTTTCTACACTGAATCTTCACTTAATGAATTTAGTCTAAATTTAATGTAATTAAAATTTAAAACAAATTTCAACCCAATAAGAATTAATAGTCTTTTCTGCTGCACCATTCACATTCTTGGTTGAATATGGGTTTTAATTTTAATTAAAATAAAACCATCACCCAAGTAAAATTAATACAATTAAAATTTCAAATAAATTTTAAACAAAAATAAGGATTAAGAGTCTTTTTTTTTTCTATAGGTTCATGTTCTTGATTGAATTGAACAAGTTTTGATTTCAATTAAAATAAAATAAAACTGATGCACTCTTAATAAGCATCTCTTTTATTTTTTTTATAATGTTTCTCAAGTACTTTCTTTTATTTATTTTATCTTTTATATATATATATATATATATATATATAAAAGTAAAATCTAGGATCCGTATTATGATAACGATTTACGATCTTGTGAGCTCGTCATGATCCTATCTATAATCTCGATTTTAACTACCTTGATCATAGGTACCCCTTTCATTACACTTATAAAAAGACTATAATAAACTTATCATCCATAAAAAGAGTTATAATATATAAATCAGATACAATATACAACACGACGTATATTATACAAATACATATATCTTATTATCATTAATAATATAAATATATATTTTTAATCACACATGCACATCACCATCAATCACATATAGTTTGAGTGAACTATTAACACTGAGCCACCTTAGACTTCCTCTTTTGAGTAATCCCACATAAATTGAGTGATACCAACTCTCAAAGGAGAAAGAGTTAGATCTCTTGCTCAAATGTTCATTACTCATTGCTTGAGCATTCATCACTTGAATGCCATCCCAATGCTTGAGCAATATTAATTGTTGTATAGTTCAACAAATTCCAAAACTATCATGCATATTATTTCCTCAATGTTTGAGCAACTATATTGTTTCTTGAACATTAACACATAGTTGCATGATCTCAATTATTTCAAAACTTATATTTTAATGTCACAAAACTTATATTAAGTTTTAGTCTAGAGGATAGATAATTATTTAAGTCTTTTCCACACTTAAACAATATATTTTGTCGCTAAAATATTCGTGTCAGTGTTTGAGTGATATTAAGCAATTTACATAATAATAACTCACTTCTAACTCACTTCTTATGTGTGGTGTGTGGCTTGAGTGAAATCAGCTTACAAATACAAATTTCACAATAAAAAAACATAATACAACAATTTTAACATATATACTACTCTCCAAACCATCAAATCAAACATCCGAATATAACTATCTTATTTTTTTTCTTTAAAAAAAATTATATTTTTGAACTTTCAATAATTATAACATTTTTTAAATTCATATTCTCATAAACATTCATACCACAGCTTATGAAATTTTCGATGTATAACTCTCTCGTAACATTTTTTGTTGATAAAAATAAATAAATTTATATCCTAATTAAGAATCAAATTATCTTGATCGACAAATTATTACCTCTTCACATTACAATCTATTTGTAAAACAAATAAATTTAGAATATAAAATTGTACAAAAATTTAGAGAACATAAAATTTTAGAAAAAATATCTTTTTAATAAATATGCCAGTTTATAATCTATTTATAAGCTTTTCATTCTTTATCGATTTTAAAGTTTATTTATCTAATAAAATTCCAGTTCTTGCAAAAAAAATTATATTTATATAAACACTAAATTATTAGTTTTTAAAATTATAATAGAATGAGGGATAGATTTCTTAGTAGTAAAGGAACGTAATAATCAATACCTTTGCCTTTAATTAATCCAAATAAAAATTTAATCAATAAACCTAGATTGTAGGCGACTGAATTAGTGTAACTTAAGTAGTACGAGATGTTTTCATTATACTATAGCATTTACATTTGGAAGTTCTACTTTCCATCAATTAATTTAAAATTAATTCAAGTTTATTACTTAAAGAAAGGAAAGCTCTCTCCGTGATTGTAAATTAGTTTTAGAACTGGACACTTTTAAAGTGAGAAAACTAAATTTAGAGAATAAATTATAATTATATGTTCGTTGATTAGAAAATCATTGATTTGACTATTATTAGATTAATATAAGAAAAGATCAAATAAAAAAATTTAAAGGTATTTTTTTCTCTTAATTTTTTTATTTACAATATTGAAAAGTGTTTGGTATTTGTTTTACCTTACCAATATTTGATTATTACAACTGGGATAGTATAGTTAATGATATGAATTAGGTTTCCTCAATTTAATATTTAAATATTTCCCCAATAATAAAAAGATCTGTCCTCCATTCTTTTGTAGATGCTTTGCTAGATGCCATACGAGCATTTGCTAGAGAGCATAAAAATATGGGAATTTCTTAGGTTGTGGTCACATTTGCAAATATAACTTTGAATTTAGAATCTGCATCTGCAAACAAACAACAACAACCCCATTTTCGTATATGTACCGTGCCAATTTTTTTATCACTCATTATTTTTATAAATAAATGAACCTATTTTTTTTAGGAGAGGCAAAATTATCACATTCCATATGAAAAGAAAAATCAATATAATGTTTACTATTTAGTAATAAAATATCATATATATATATATATACACACACACACACCATGTACTTTTATTTACATCCAATATTAGAAGAGACCAAATTTGTTTTTTAAATGTAATTATTGTTTATCAAGGGAGGACTAGTCCCATTTAATCATTTATAATTCTCTGTTTAAGGGGGATTTCTTTTTGAATATTTAATACAATGATATATTTAAGACTTGGATTTTAGATTATTAATTAAAGAAGAATAAACTCACATTAATTAATCTAAACAAGTACTGCGCTATATTTTATTCTATTTTTGTAATCTCACGACTTAAATTTGACTTTTTACCTACAACAGAACATTTAAGTAGTTTGGTTTAACTTTTAGTTAAGTTTGATATAACCTGATAGTTTGTTTAAGTAAAACCCATTTTATGTTAATAACTGTACCCTTAAATAAGCTAATGACTCTAAAAATAGACCAATGAGACTCTCTTTAAATAAGTTAATAGACTTGTATGCTAATCCATTTGCCACACTGAAAAATTAAATATTATTACAAATTAAAGCTTTATTATATTGGATTGATAACTAAATAATAATAACAATAATATAAGGTTGTTAAATATTTATCTACTTCAAAACTAAGGTTGTTAAAATTTAGCTTTGTTCCAAAATTATGACTATTTTATAATTTCAAGATAACATTTATAATTTTATCAAAGCATTGCATTTTATAAATTGTTATATTAAATAAGGGTATTTTAGTTTATAAAACAAGTCGCCTGATATTTAATAGGTTTTTCTAAAAATTGATTTCATTAATAACTATGTGAAAACTTACATTATAATTAAACGAGGTATTGGAAGATATACCGTGGATAATATCTCTATTTTTTTTTCCAAAGAATTATTGAAGGATAAATTCTGAGGATAAAATTAATTATCAAAGAAGTAAATATTTCTGTAAAATATTATTACAGATAATAACAAATATGGAGATCACATTCTTTACTAGTGTCCAGAGATATTTAATATATTAATATTTATCTCTTCATAATTAAAATCAAACTTAATTTAAAATAATACATTGGATTATAACTAAATGGTCATAGTTAAATAATAATAATCTATGACTTCTCTATAAATAGAAAGTTTGAAAATTTCATATAATCATGAAAGCATGATAAAAAAAAATATGAAAAAAACTTATAAGAAAATAATGATGGAAGAAACTTTACTTAGAAATTCTCAAAGTAGGGACATGAGATATATTTATGTATTGCATTTGATTTTTTCTTTTCTGTGAGGTAGCCCTACGCTATGCAAATTCTTTTATAAATGTTTTAATGAAAATTTTATTTTGAGATTTTGAAATTTTATTGTAGAAAATTAATGATAATCTTTACTGATCATCCTTTTATTTATATGAGAGGAAGTGAAGTTGTTGTTGTTTTTTTTTTTTTTTTTTATTTCAGCTTTTAAGTAGCATAAATATTAAAGTTAGAAGTAAAGAATAAATATTGTCTTCACCAGTTGATATATTTTTTGTTTTTACCTTTTTGCTGGACGGAATTAAAGAGGAGTTAAAGATGATTTGGAAAAGAGAATTTACAAAATATAGAAATACATTAAATACTTTTATTAGTTATTAGTTGTAATTGTTTTTAATTTTAAAAGTGTACTAGGCATAATGTTTTGAATTTTACAATTATGTTTTCAAATGTACATTATGGTAATCGCAAATGTAATTACATTTTAATGTTATAAGTTTTATTTATGTTATCTTCAATTCCAACAATTTATAAATATTTACCTTTTTAATTATTTAATAAAAATTAAATAAATATTATATTTTTATATTACAATCATAATGTTAAATAAATTGTTGCCTTAATGCATTAACAAATTTTTAATAAATATTATAAATATAGTCTAAAACAATAAGTCACATTTTAAAAATTATTATAAGTGTTGTGTAAGATATAACTTTAAAAGAATGAAACACATTCGAAAAAAACATTTTAAAATTGTTTAAATATAAATACAACAGTTAAATATATATGACTAAACGTAAACACAATAATTAAAAAATTATTACATAAAAAAGTATCGAGTAAAATGTGTTACCCAAAATTATAAAATTATAAAATAAAATAGTATCTAAAGGTTGGTCGAAAAATGTAATTTATTGTATTAATCTAAAACAATTATGATAAAATATATGATCTTAGAAAAAAAATTATTATTATATTGTACTTAATCTATTACTTGAAGTCAATCTAACTGAAACCTACTACTTGAAGATAGTTTGAGAAGTTTATCTTAAATTCAAATCTCAAGCTGATAATTATGAATCTTAAAAGACAAGGCCTAGACTCAATATTATTCTTATAAATAGAGGGATATCATTTATAAGTAAGGGGATTATCTCATTTATCTTTACTCTTATATCTACTAACTTGATTGTCGGAGTATTTTTACATATATTCTCCTCTTCCTATCTAAGAAGAAAGAGATGTTTGACTTAAAGATTTTATCCAGATTATAGAAGACAATCCGAGTACACAAATTTATAGTTCGAGAGAGGACGGTTCACCTAGAAGAACTTTTCGAGTACAAGATAACATGTCGAGATCGAGAAATAAAAGATGTTGATGTTTCGAAAAGTCAAAATATCTTCCGGTCCAAGTTAAAAGAGAAGAACATCAATATTTGAAGTTAGTGTCATACCTACTCATTCAGCTTAACCTAGTCACTTATCTAATTAAAATATTCCCAACAGAACAGTAATGCACTGAGTTACAAACTTTAATTATAACTGGAAAATTAAGATTAAACCGTTGTTTAAAATTAATGTCATAATTTTTTAAATTTAGACAACTTTTTTTATTTGTTGTGTAAAATTATAAACGATGTAGTGATGCATTTATATATTTTTACTTGCTCGTAAAATGAGCTAAATTTGATCAAATACGATGACAATCAAGATTTGATTTGATTGAAAGAGAAGAAGGAATTCAAAACTTACCTTAACCTTTCGTTTCAAGTTCTTCATTTCATGCCTTTGAAATTATCCCGTTTTCTGTCACTCAAGCAAGATATTTTTGATGAGCTTGATAGTTGTGTAGAACCACACGTCTACGAAAATAGGTCAAAAGCAGCAGAAGCCTCAAGAACAGAATCATGTGACTCTTATCTCTCTCGGTATTGGAAATTAAACACACATAAGTCAAAGCACTTTGATGTCAATCATTTAAGATGGTTGGTTAGGACTCATTATGAAGTTTTGAAAGAAAAAAAAATTGTGGTGCAAATATTATAGTCCTTGTATGATCTTCAAAGTCAACGGGGTAAGAGTACTATTTTAGCATGAAGCAAATATGAAGATGATATAGTGACTGAATTTTGATCGGAATCGCCCTTCATTAAAAAAGGAATGTCCGAGACATTGGAACCACTGGATGTGACCGACCATCAGACCACCAACTCCACCACCTCGTACGACTTACTATGCTTTTCAATGTACTTTCTCACTCCACTTTTCTAATTTCTTCATCGATCGTTTGTTTATATCATAACTATACTTCATAGATCGTTTGTTTATATCATAACTATAATATTAATAACTTTTATCATATAAAATAGTCAAAACATAATGTTCAGTTACTGTAACATTTTCCCAAAAAATAGTGGAGCACATAATTAATAGAGTTCATTTAAATGCGGCATCGTAAGTTTTTTTTTTCTTTTTTTCTTTTTTTTTTTATAACTATTATTAATGAAATCCAAACACATTTGTCACCACAAATATTATAATAGTTATTTTTCATTTTAAAATTTAAAGTTTCTTCACGGTTTTATTTTTAAAAAAAATCTTAAAAAGTTAAAAAAGAGAAATATATTGATTTTGTCTTCAACTCTTAAATAATATAAAATTATTAAACGTGTAGAAACAATTTTAGTTAAAAAAACTCTATCATGTAAAGGATTAGGTTATCATATGAACCTTTTAATAATATTTTCAGAATAAATGATATAAAGTTTTTAAAAGAAACTAATATCAAGTTTGTGATTTTGTTTTAAAAGAAAAATTCATGTGTATTTTGAATAATCATCAATTATGGTCAAGAAATATTATGACTGTGAATTGATGGTATTGAATATGGTTTTTATAAATCAACATGAATCAAATCAAAATATTTTTTAGATTTAGATGCACTAAAAGGAAAGGAAAGTCTTTTTTGCTTTAAAAAATAACAAACATCACACACAGAAAATTTGCTACACTTAGCTACACTTAACAAAAAGAAATTTATTCTTATCAATACATTTATTTGAAACATTTCTTAATCGAAAATGTCAAAGAGTCTCAAGATCATTAGTAATAAAATTGATAGTATAGGTAAATTGGATAGGTTTGATATAAATTTTTTGATAGGAAGGGGCCATAAGTATATAAATTCTATTTTGCATCTCAGCTGATCCAATAATTTTTAAGGAGTTTTTGTCCTTAATCTAACACCCATTAAAATAAAAAATAATCACACAAGATAAATTATCAATTAACTTTACTGTTGAAACAAGATTAAAAGTGAAGTTAGCACTACAAGAAAAACTCAATTTACCCACGGATTATTACCCACGGATCTGTATCCGTAGATAAATTAAGCATTATCTACGGATTATTACCTCCGGATCTGTATCTGTAGGTATTACCCACGGATTTAAGTCTGTAAGTATTATCCACGAACATGGGTTCGTAGATATTACCCACGGACACAGATCCATAGGTATTATCCACAGATATTGGTCTATATGTATTATCCACAAACTATTTTCGTAGGTAATACCTACATACTTATGTCCGTGGGTAATACCTATGGCTTTATGTCCGTGGGTAATACTTAAAAACTTATATTTATGGATAAAACTACTATTGTCTGACGTAGTGGTCAAAAGCTCCCTTCAACATTCAAAGGTCCCATGGATAAAAGTTGGTGAAAAATTTACTTACGACTTCATTATCTAAGGATTTTGACCCGTCGGTAATCTGTGGGTAATGTTAGACGGATCAATATTAGTGGGAAAAGTTGGAGACATTACCCACTGATTTTTATAGTGTAGGAATATACAAAACATTATCTAGGACATGATCTTAATTGATAAAAACACTTACAGAATAATTTGCAATGACTTGATTTCCATTTGGTAATTTGATAGAGATAAGATTAATTTGATGATATGAAGTGAAATGAGTCAAGGATGAACAAATATGATTAGTAGCACCACTATCAAGAATCCAAGAACTAAAGGAAGAGATAAATTTATTACCAGTGTGTGTTGTTGTGTTGGAAGGAATGACAAAGATTTGAGTAGAAATATTGTCACTGGATTTAGACTGTTGTAGAAGGGCTAACAATGTTTGATATTGCTCAGGAATAAAACCAATTTGCTGATAATGTACTTCTTACCTTGAACCTTCATGATTCTGCTGATTATTATTACAATTTGTTTTTTAATTTTTAAACTTGAACTGAGGTGGAAAGTCATGCTTTCTATAAAATGTATCAATCATATGTCCTGTCTTTTCACAGTGACTGCAGATTTTAGAAGTATTCGTCTTTCATAACTTCTTCTACTAGTATCAATCATTGTCTTAGACTGATCACCAAAAATTTGTCTCTCTTCTTATTATGTACCAAGAGAATAAAACATATTCAAAGATGACAAGAGCAAGAGGTCTCGTGAGAGATCAATAATTTCAACCATGAGTAAATGTAGCAATCAGAGTTTTGAAACATGGCTCTAATACCACTTGTCGAGAAAATCTGAGGGGAAAAACATATAAGAACTCAAACAAGAATGAGACAAGAGTCTGACCGACACACCTTCAACCCAAGACCTTAAGACATTGAGTTTGTAGGTCTTCTTTCTTGTATGTTGCTCAACTTTCTCATTTATACTTAATATAATACTTAGACTCACATTTGGATACCTAACAATCTCTCCGTCAAGTGTGCGAGTCTCTTTTCCACATTGATACACAATAAATATTAATTTTGTTCACAACAAAGTAGAATGATACCAAAAAAGTGAGAGCAACCAATATGACATATCAAAGCAACTTATTGACCTCCACGTCCATGCGTAAAATTAAACACAAAACTGCATTTTATTGCCTTATTCAAGAGCTAGGGTGCATTATTCATATGAGAAAATGCAGGTGCCAAAAAGGGAGAGACATGAAAATAAAAAACAATGGTGTTGATTGTGAGAGGGAATGAGAGACACGGAGATACTTCCATGTGAGAAAAAAAGTGGAGAGATAGTTAATTTTCCTTTTTTTACCTTTTAAAAACATTTTTATTAGTTGTTTGATCATAAAACAAGAGACACCATTTTAATGATTTTATTGCATACGTATCAAAATTATACACCAAATCTTTCAAATTTGATAAGATTTTCATTGAATACCTATCTATTAAACTTTAATTTTTCATATTCATAATTTATCATAAAAAAAGTGACAGTGGGATCAAATCTGCTGAAAATATTAAATAATTCGAAAAAAAATTAGGAGATAAAATTGCATGTCATCGAAACTAAATGAATAAAAAAGTTTATATAACAAAGATAATTTTTGAAATTTTACTTTAATAAGTGTGTTATGTGAGCCGCGGAAAAGATTGGGTGGAGTTAATATTTTAAACATCTTAAAAGTCACAAGTGTTTATTTTTATTAATATAAATGTTTTTTTATATTTTTATTTAATTAAAATTATATATATATATATATATATATATATATATATTAATTTTGTTAGATTTTTTTTTGTCTCATCCTGGTTTCTTCTAATCTACTAAACAAATAAATGATGTGGATCGCGGTATTTGAAGATGTATGTTTGGATATTTAATCATTGTTTGTTCTTATCAGAATTCTGATTCGATTGAATCTGACATTGATATTAATACGTGGAAAGATACAATTATATTAACCTATCGTTTAGCTTAATTAATCAACATTTTTAGAATTTAAACAACTTTTAATTTTTAATTAATTTTCAATATTAAATCTTTTATACTAATAATGCATCTTCATTAAACTCTTATCTCTGACTTTGCTTTTTATACAATTTTTTTCTTCTGAAAATAGATACATAGATACGTATGAAACCACCAATTTATTTATTTATTTTGACAAAATATAAAAGAAGGGAATATGGGTGATGAATTTTCACCTTATCCAGAAATTCGAAACATGAATCGGCCAGATGAATTTAGAATAATTTCTTTTCGCACCCGATGTTTTTCTTCTGCATCATTATAAATATTTAAATTCTAACGATAATTTGAAAGTTAATTTTAATTTCCAAAAGTGAATATTGTATTACAGATTTTATAATTTAAAAGTTTTTTTTACGTAAAAATAACTTTCATATAGTATAATTCAAAATATTTTACATAAATCTTTTATTACTTCTTCCACGAGGAGAATATAGACGTTTCTTCTGTGAGGTGACAGTAAGAGGGACAGTTTTGTGATTTACAAATTCCTATAGAGGCGTTGGAGGAGATAGGATGCAAAACGAAATAGGCTGATGTTAGTTATATTACTGAATGGACCTACATTTTATTTTTATCCGTTGATACATGGGCTTTTTGTTATTTGGGCGGCCTTAAATTATGTTCCGTCTCTCTTTACTGATTTAGTACTGTTTCTTCCTGTATCTCCAAGTGTTTTGAAATATTACTAAACTGACTGACCTATTGACGGAGGTGTCTCATGATGCAGTGAACGCCACAAAAATTAGGAAATGTGAACGGCGTGAGCGTGAGGGGTTTTTAGCAGTGGTGTGTGTCATTGGTGGCGGTGGAACGGTGATAGACCAGTAGCTCGCATGTGCGGAGCAATGGTAGCGGCATGTACTCTGAATTTGGAATATAGTTTCACAATAACTCATTTTGAATATGTGATCTTTGTTTTTATACAATTTCGAAATAAGTATAATTCCAAAACACTCTGTTGCGAAACTGTATAAAAGGAAATTGTATAAAAATAAAAATCACATTTACAGAATGACATGTTTCAGAATTGTGATTTTTATTTTTATATAATTTTAGAATGAAGTATTCCGAAAATGTGATTTTCTTTTTTTCTACAGAATAACATATTTGAGAACTGTTCTTCACATCTGAAAAATAATTTCAGAATACCCTCTTCCAAAATTATATAAAAACGAAAATTAAACACACACATTAACATCCTAAATTGCAAAACCAACACAAACTACTTAAATTATTTACAAAACGTTCAATAGATTATACATATCCTAAATAATTGACAAAGATGTTGATGAAGGACGAAAGTAAAGTTAACTGGTGATATCATCCGCAAATCAGAATGACTGGAGACGTGTTGGAGTTGACAGACAATAGATAGGAAACAGTAGAAGTGATTGAAAACTTTTAGGGTTCAGAGGGATACATCTGCCCACTACTAATTTACGGCTAATTTTGAGAACTCTTAAAATTTTGGAGGTGGGTGAATAAACACTGGAGGTGCTGGAAGAAGCAATCCTGATTTAGTGATACATTGCATGACAAGAGACATGACCCTTCGAATATTGATGAATAAAAAAAGGAAAATAATTAGTAATTTGCCTTTTTAAATTGTGTGAATATTACCCTTTATTTAATGACTCTCACTTTTAATTTTGTAATTTTTAATAAATTTAACTCTTCATAAAACAGTGTATTACAAAAAATGTACGAGACTAAAAAGTGTATTATTAACACTTCTCTTGAAAAGAAGGCAAATATAATGTTGCATTCTCCATGATTTTAATGTTTTATTTAAAAAAAAATTGTTCTTCCAAGAGTACTGGTTACCAAGACTGAGTTGTAATAGTTTTTGGAAAACTATTGGGTTGCTTAAAGATAAATTCATTAACCATTAATTTAAACGCTTTAATATAAAATAGATCTTTAAATTAACTTTCAGATAAAACTTGACTTATATAAAGGTTAGGACCATGAAATTTTGAAGGAAACTTGGTGAAACTTAAATATCACCTTTATCAGCATGCATATATATATATATATATATATATATATATATATATATATATATATATATATATATATATATATTACATCCGATTTTAATCATTTATATATATTATCAGTATAATTTTTTTACATTGACATTTAAATCAGAAATCATGCAAATATGATTTTTAAAGTAATCACAGTATTATTATATATGACAATCTATAATTAAATAATAGAGTAGAAAAGGTGTATTCTAATTATAGGTTGATTATATTAATATTACCCGAGTACTGTTTGTTTACTACAGATTTTTTTATTTGATATAATTAAAAATCATGAAAAAAGGCAAAATTAATTTGAATGGAACCTAAAATTCATATTAAAATAAAATTATACAGAGGATAAGTATTGTTATAATATACAAAAAGGAAAAGTATGAAAGTTGCAAATGCCATGTCTGTTATTCTTAAGAAAAAATGCATACACATTAAAAGATGAAATGAGTAGGATTGTGCATGTTAGAAAATTGTAGGGTTTTGAGGATGCTTTTTTATAGCAGCATGGCATGAACATAATAACAGTCTATTATTGTTCGGAGTGGTTAAGCAATAGAGAGGTATAAAATTCAAAACGATTGGTAGAACAGTCCTTTTTAATTCCAGGGTTGGGTGGTAGTTGTTGAGCTTCTTAATCATTTTCTATGCAATGCAAAGCTCTTAACTTTTGTATGTTGAATTGGAGAAACAATAACAATGTTCATATTATTGTAAAAACTAAGAAATGGAATCATAAGCACAGGAGTTTGGCGACAGAACATTAAACAAACAAAGCAATAAAAGCATGTACTAACAATCAGTGTATACATCACACGCTCACAACTTGTCACAGGACGTAGGGATGAAGGAAATGGTTTCTTTTTGGAGATCATGGTTCACCAGAATGTTCTGCTGTTGAACATTTCCAAATATAGACATTCCACTGGCAGCACCCATGGCCAAGCAAGCCACTCCCAAGCTGGAGTCACCGATCATGTAGTTCTCAGCAGGCAGCTCCAAATCCCCACCAGTGAAGTGGAAAACCAGCTTGGGAATTTCCACTTCTGTTGAATCTGATGGCAGAGAGAAACAAAGATCCAACCCAGTTGAGCTATCTTTGTCCACAGAAAGCTTGGTTTGAGCAATGAACTCTTTCTTCAGTTCATCAAAGGCCTTTTGTTCAATGTAGGAAATTGTGGTGCCAGAGTCTATGATCACACCTCCACTCCCATCATTCCCCACATCGAAAGTGGACTTCTCAATGGCCAATCTAGTGTCCCCCACAGAGATACCTTCAAGAGAAAGGTAGTAAAAAGAAGGTTGCAAAGGGTTTTTCAGAAGAGGAGTAGTCACACCATCTTTTGCATCTTTCACCGTTTCATAAGACCCCAGCAACAAAACACTCTTTTTTGTGTCATCTATTGGGGTCAAACAATAAGAAAATCTTGGTTCATTGAGCTGAGAAACCAAAGACAAAGGACCACGTCCAAGCCCTACCAACCCCGAGGCTTGTTCAAATCCATCACCTTCATTATCCTCCCCACAACCAAAACCAATGTTGTGAACCGAAACTTTCTCCTTAGACTTTCCAAAAGTGAAGGTCTCGGTGCCCAACACCCCTTGTGTAACTGAATAATCACCGTATGAGTACACATACTCACACCCATCACTGCATGTAGACGAAGGCAAAGCACTGCACAAGCTGCTACCACATGAGACCTTGGAAAACGAAGAGGACTTGGTGGGGTCAAAGATGGGTGTTGGTTGCTTGTAACATCGTGTGCAAGGCCTGCACTGTGTCCATATGAGGTCACTGCCAGTGTCCAAAACCGCAGGGTAAGACATTGGTGGAGTTCCTATGGCTAACTCCATCAAGTACTCTCCATTCCCTGCATGGATAGGGGCTTCCAACTGATCAGAATTTGGTGCTGTTGAAGCTGCCAACACCATTGCATTCAGCCTCTGAAGCCTGCTCTTTCCACGCTTCATCCCGTGTTGCACACGCTCTAGTTTGGTTAGGTTTTTCCCCGAGTCAACGTGGCGAAGCATGACTCGGAAGCCATTTGTTGGAGAAGGGTGGTGCTTGAGGGTTTTTCTGGATGTGGAGGATGTTGGAGCCACGAAAAGAGCCACCACTAGAAGTGCCACCAATGTGAGAAACAGTGAAGGGTGTTTCGATGTAGCCATGATCATGAGGGTGCACAATGTGGAGGAATTATATAAAGTGAATGAGTGTAACACAAGAGTGATGGGAACTGTGGTAATGTATATATACAAAAGATCTTTTATCTTAGCTTAGTTTGGCTTGCTCCACACATGAGAAAATTTAGTGATTTTTGTAACGTTCCCTTCGAATGCGTTGGAGAGGATTAAGGGAAGAAGGCCAAGGGGAGTTTTAGCTTGTAAGTATTTTGCTTTTGTTTTAGGAAAAAACAAGAGAGTTGAAAGAGTGAGAGTGAGAGAGAGAGAAGTTTGTTTTGGTGTAAAGAGAGAGAGGTCGTGCGTTTGATGATGAATGGAGGTTGAGATATCAGCGTTGTGTCGCAACAATTAAGTACCGAGTCTTGCGTTGAGGTTGGTAAACGTTTTACTTCCAAAACGCATCTAATAAGGCAACATTGTTGTGACACAGGACAAGCCAAAAGGAAACACGTACGCTTCAGAGTTCTTGGATTTTATCACCAAAATCACATATAGAGTTCTTGGATTAGATGAGCACCAAGTTTTGGATTGTCTTCAAGAGGGTGGCTTAGCTTTGAAATTATCTATTTGTACTTTGGACTACACTTTCTAGGAACAGTAACCGATGTTGGTCAATGATCACCAATTAGAACCACACAATTTATATAAATCATTAAACTCATTATAAAATATGGTTTGGAAAATTAGCCAGTAATAAGAATATTATATTTTATACATGCATCTTTTTCTTTGTTCACCCCCATTATTATTCCTCATTCATATTTTTTTTCTTGTGTTTCGTCATTTGAGTTTTTATATGTGAGTTGTGGAGTGATTGGATTGGATGGATGGGTTGGGTGGACAAACTGGTTTACTAATTGCTCCAAAGAGTGGAAACTGAACTTTGTTTCAATTCCACGCATCCAACGGGAAGTAAAGTTTGGTTGATGATCCTTTTTTGGTTAGGTAGAAGGCCTTAGAGACAAAGATATTATGCCAATTAATTTTATTTATCACTCTCTTGTAACTTGCCATAACATTGGTCAAAACGTTTGATATTTTCTTCATAGCATATTTTGGTGCATTCTTCACAGCATATTCTCATTCACGTAGAGCATTTCAAACGGAATATTGTAGTCGAAATTGGAAACCAAATGATCATAATAATTGGTATGAAGGCGTGGCTTGTATTGTATTATAACCATTGTTAACGATAATATAATGGTTAAAGTCCCCAGACAGCTCAAAATGTGTAATTGATGAGATTATGCTTGAAATGTACTTGATTATAATACAAGAAAGAAAAAGCCTATGAAAAAAAAAGTCTATTTTCTTTTTTTTTTCTCAAATATAACTTGTTGTTACATATGTTTTTTGTTAACAGGTGTACATTTTTTATTTGAAAAATGACAAAATGGAAAGCAGTGATAGGTTTTGGAAGATGACCTACATTAACCCAAACACAAATAAATGAATAAATAAGGGTAAAAAAAAGGAGGGTGGTCCAGGGTGATATTTGACCTGTTCCCTTTGAGTAAAGCTACGTATTACTCAATTCTAGCATGATTATTGGTGCTGCCTACCATCTCTCACTTCTCCCTTAGTCTGTTGAAGCAGATCCTTCCCTTTTATGAGTGAGATGCTGCAACTCTCTCATTCACTTCTCACTGCCTTCCAGCTGCAGGGTGGGGGCCAATTATTTGGCTTCTGTTATACTCACTTAATTTCATACTTTTAGCTATCACTATGTAAATTACACTTTCATTATGTATGAATCACTATGTTAGACTCTATCACTATTTACTGCTTCTATTTTTTTCTCCATTAACCCGGAATATGTCTCCACTCAAAAAGCAAAAGGTAATTTATCAAATATGAAATTCATTTAACAAATTAACTTTTATTATTTCTGTACATATAAAATGTGAACATCAAATATTAAAGGTGTTTCCTTGTCTTGTGTAAATTGATCAACATGACTGTAACACATAATTTTTTGACTAAATTATATAGTCTATCTTGTGCTTTTATAGATTTAACTCCATATCCCCTTCCTTTTTACTATTTAGAAAAAATTCCTTAATCCCTATCAGAATGATTGTCATAAATGGAAATTGCAAATGGACATGTTCCACGGTTATTATTCCAAGGTATGGGAATGCATCTCCGCCCCCATTTTCGTTCTAATATTAGTTTTTCTTTTAAATATTAAAATACTTTTAGTTTAGTAGGTGATTTAAAAAAAAATATTTTAATTTTTCTTTTGCTCTGAATATCGTAACTTATTTTTCAAGCACACATTTAATCATTTTTATTATTTTCTATTATTTTGATTTTAGATTACAATCATAATTTTTTTAATATCATATTTTTTTATTATAATTTTGATTTCTTTTGTAAAATATTATTTAATTGATATTTAAAACAATAAGGAGCTGGATACGAATATAACGCTTAGTCAATTAAGAAAGAGACAAAAATTCTATACTCTCTTGAATATTGCACTCGTCCTGCTTCATTGCTATCCTTAGTCCTAAACCTAAAAATTAAGTATTATGTGCTAAATCCAAAAGACTATCATGGAGTTCCAGATTAATTTACTTTATTGTCTTTACTCAATAAATAAATAAATTTAATAAAAGGGAAAATTTAATTGCTTTTCGGCTCCAATAATAAATGAGTTCTAAGAATAAATTCCCAGGAGAGAAGAATGCAGACAATTGCAAGGATGGGATGGTTAATGGGGAACAAATAAAGTAAATATGACAATGTATATTCTTTCGAACAGGGATGGCAATGGTGCTTCCCCCCTCTCCTCTACGTAAAGTACCCATGCAAAAGGTATATTTATTTATTAAACATCATCTCAAAATGATATAAATAAATTTAATACGTATAACGAGTTTAATAGTCATATTATACTGAGAATGTAAAATAGTTTGTCTGATTCCATAATTATTATAAAAGTGAAAAGTTGATCACATATTATGATCGGTGATTGCATTTGCAAAACTGTGCTCAGTCTTTTTTTGTCATAATATATTAGAAAATAAATTCACACATATATTAGTCATTCCCACCTAATAAATTCAAAAAGAGCCAGAAGGCTTTTCTAGAAAACCACTAAGTTTTCTATTAATTGAGACAGGTTTCCTCTGTTTTTCCTACTTTTGGTCGATATAGTGGTTATATCATAACAGTGACAGCCAAACTGTGACAGTGGCAACAAATACTGTGAGTTGTGTTCTTGACAGATTCAAATTTTCTACCAATCATCCTTGCTAAGCATCGAAAACTAACATATAAGACATCATCTTTTGTTAAGACCAAAACAACTAGTTATCACATGCACAAGAATTATGGTCAGAACCACAATCAAATTAGCTTTAAATCTGATGCTCTTAGAAGCGTTTTTAACGTATTGTCATCCAATAATATTTATAACTAGCTAAAAAGTACTGGAAAAAAGGGTTGAGATCAAACATTTTATAATGAATTGGTAATGCATGATAGGATTATAACATATCCATAAAGAAATTTTACTCAAATCGAATTTTTTTTAAATTACTGAAAAACTGTCTTTCGTCAGTATTTCTCCAGAGAGAGAAGTATATGCCTCCATAGGACGAACCCCTTACAGGCGAAAGATAGATCATCTCTATACCAGTCCTTTACAACTTACACAAGCTCATGTACTACAAGAAGACCTATAAGTATTTTATTGATCATGGACTACTGTATTCTGACTGAGAAGTTCTAAACCCAGTGCACCAGTAGCCGTTTCGCCATATAAAGCAAATAAACCTCAACATAATAGTAACTTCAAGAGAAAATTACATTTTTAATTTTTCTTAAATCTTTTAATAAAATAGGTTGCATTTATAGGAGCATCAAATCTTTCATTCAAGATCATGGTTTCACATAAGGGTACAGATGAGTAGGGGTACAAATTGATATGATATATTAATTAGAAACCATAAGACTTAGGCCTAGATTTGTTCTTACCCAAAGAATTAATTCGATTAGCATGTTCTTCCTCCTCCTCCAGCTTCTTTCTCCGAGCAGCCTCTTCTTTCTGTCTCTGAATCATTTCTAATTCCCTTTGTCGTTCCTCCTCCTTTCTTTGCAGTTCAAGTGCTTCTCTTCTCTGAGCTTCTTCCACTCTCCTTCTATTCTCTTCAAGCATCTTATCCAGCTCTTCTCTTTCTTTACGAGCTTGTTCCTGTAGGATGACAACACCGCATCACAATTTCCAAAAGACATTAGACGAGACCAAGAAAAGAAAAACAAACCCAATTAAGATTTTACCATATTCTCCTAGAGGTTACAAACATAGTAGTTGAATCAGAATACAAAAATGGCAAATCGGAATGAGCATTTTCCTAATCGCAAATGGAATCATGAGACTTATTATGATCAATAATAAAAAAAAAAAAACATGTATATTAGAATTACGAAGTCAAATATAAAGTGACGACATGTAAGCCTGCTAGGCAACAGGGGCAGCATGGTCAGCAGGTTAAGGAAAAGATGTGGATGGTGTATTGTAGAATGAAATTAAATAAATGGAGTGGTGACAGTTAAGTTGTTAAGCCGGGGTTGTTTGTTAGTGTTGGAGGTTGGTCTAATATATTAAGACCAACCTTGGGGTTTGGGGATTATGTGATGTTTTTGTTGTAGTTTGACCGGCATTATTATACCTGTGTGAAAGGAAGAATTTTCCTTTGGGAGTGTTGTGTTTTCTTGTTTCACAGGCTCTAATAAAAATACATTTCAGTAAAGTTGTGCTCTGTTTTCCTTCGTGTGTTTTTGTGGTGTTCTCTGATCTGGTGACGTAACAAATTGGTCTGACCTGCCAGATCCCCTTTGGACGGAGGAGAAACTGAGAGGAGGCACGATGGAGGGAAGAATGAGTGCTTTAGAGAGATGGGCCAGCGAACAAAGTAAAATGGTGGCTGACTTGCAAGGAAGGCTTTCTGGAGCTGAAAGAGATCATAGAAATGTTGAAAGATGTCAAGAAAAGTGACAAGAAGGTTGAAAGAGGGAAAGATTTTGTTGTTAATACAAAGGTTGAAGCAACTGATATGAAAGAAAGTTTATCGATCATCAAAGAAATCAAAGAAATGTTGTGGGACAGCAAAAAAAGTAACAAGAAGTTTGTAGGTGGGAAAAATTCAATGAAAGAAGGAGAAAAGAAAGAAGCGTGATCAATGAATGATAACAAATTTGTTGGGGAGGAAGACCAGGAGCCCCGAACATGGACAAAAAGAATGGAACTTCCTATTTTGGAGGACGTGGACCTGCAAGGAGGGATAACAAGAGCTGAAATACTTTTTGAAGTCCAGAATATGTCTACTAAAGATAGACTTAAGGTTAACTTTCATAAACATGGAGGACAACCTAAGTAAATGTTTCCAATTTTTGAGGCGGAAATCGAAAAATCCATCTTGGGAAGAATTTTCGGAGACGCTGATTCGAAGATGTGGAGGAAGAGAAAGAAGCTCTAATTTTTGAGCCACTGGCCAAGGTAAAACAACAAGGGAATAGGGAGGACTACATACAAAAATTTGTTTTCCAGTCACTGTCACAGCTGTCATGTTATGTCATCACTGTTGCAGTCGCAGCCATCGTTGTCGTGGTCGTCACCGCTCGACACCGTCACCACCGCCAAGGATTGGACCGACGGTATCGCCGATCGACGCACTCTGGCCTCGTGACCACCGTGCCACAGAGGGTGTGATACATTCAAGCATGGGTTGTCCAGCCGCCAACGCCGCTCCTCCGCCATTGATGTTGCCGCCGTCGCCAGGACCGGCGGTATTACTGATCGACTTGCTCTGGCCTCGCAACCACCAGGTCGCGACGATCGCAACTCTGCCGCGCCACCTACATGCAAGTTGCTCTCGAAATGCCTTCACTGCTGCTTAGCACCACCGTCGTCGTCTGCGCCAGCGACATCACCTAGCGAGTCGCCTTTGCCAGGCGACCACCATGCCGTGGAGATCGCGACGGTATGAGTCCCGACGTACCCTCACCAGCTGTTCCCTAATTCGGCAGCGTCGTCACTTTCCGCCGCGTGTGGCGGCACATCTGACACCATCTCCAGTGGCGATTACCATCGTCGAGTCACCGGGTTTCCCTCTTTTAGCATCTGAAGTCGAGATCCTAATCTAAAGTTACATATATAGAACTTTTCATCTCTTTAAGATACGGAATGAATTTGGTAAGTTATGAAATTGTGACCTGCCAAGAAAAAGAAAAGGGGGTTCTCATTCTCAGCAAACTTGTTGGGGCTGCACCGTCAGTTTGTGTTGGGGCAATTTTGGTTAATCCTTGGAGCATCACAGAAGTTGTTTCCAAGACTTTGAATAGGAAATCGAAAGAACGTGAGAAGAGACATAAGCTCAATGTTAAACATGAAACAAACTGTACTACTCAGGAATGGGCAGAAACTTTTGTGAGTGAATGAAACGATACTATTGGAGAGACACAACTAAGGACAAAACTAGCTCCACCACAACTCCCAACAAAAACAGTAGTTAAATGTTATTTGCAGTTAGATAATCGGTTGTTTATTTTGGGTTTCAATGAAACTCTAACAGCATCAGTTGAGAGAAAAGGTGATCAGTATCAACCCTTGACAGAATGTGACAGTGACCCGAAGACCACGGTTTTTGTGATTAGTGGAAGTGTTAGACCAGTTCTAGATCGAAATTTCAATGAGTATGACCCCTGGCTAGCAGCAGAGAATGAAATATTCCTAAATCCCTCTGAGGGAGAATGGGTGACAATCATGCCAAAGCAACTCAACATTGAAGGGGGGCACAACATGAAGCATGTTTTTGACTACTTTACAGATAGGACACCTCGATCATATTTTGAAGAATGGGAAGCTTCACTTGTATGGATTTACAAACATTCATTTCAAAGACAACAAGCTAGGGACATGCTGCAGTATTTTGAGACAGTGCCAATTCCTAATAAGACAGTTGAAGTTGTCTGAGGGAGTCGATCTATTGAGGTAACAGAAAGAGTTAAGTTTCCTCTAGAAAGGATATCATCATTGAAGCTTACAGCTAGGAACACTGCTATCATACTTGCACTTGGGACAGCGCATGCTGTTTGGCCATATTACTGCGTTCTGAGAGTTAAACAATTAGGGCCACTTCTAAAGCTTGTTATCTGCCTGTGTGTACTACCAGTGCTGTTAGTTTTGTTGTTGATATTTGGTATTAGACGGGTCAACAATCAAAGAACAATTTTTGGAGTTCCACCTTGAGGACAAGGTGGTTTTCATGGAGGGGAGTAATGTTAGGAAACAGGGGCAGCATGGTCAACAGGTTAAGGAAAAGATGTGGATGGTGTATTATAGAATGAAATTAAATAACTGGAGTAGTGACAGTTAAGTTGTTAAGCGGGGGTTGTTTGTTAGTGTTGGAGGTCGGTCTATATATTAAGACCAACCTTGGGGTTTGGGGATTATGTGATGTTTTTGTTGTAGTTTGACAGGCATTATACCTGTGTGAAAGGAAGAATTTTCCTTTGGGAGTGCTGTGTTTTCTCTGTTTCACAGGCTCTAATAAAAATACATTTCAGTAAAGTTGTGCTCTGTTTTCCTTGGTGTGTTTTTGTGGTGTTCTCTGATCTGGTGACGTAACAAAGCCTCATAATTCTTATCTTAGTTTTCCAAAATATGTGAACAGAAAATGTCATTATTTAAATTTAATTAGAAAATAAAACATGGTGAATCTAGATTTTACTTTTCATTTTGTTTCTAAATTTTGATTAAATATTAGAATGTCCTATATGAATAAAAGAGTCCAATATATAATCGAAGGCCAAAAGTCAAAAGGTCACTTGTGTTGGAACTAAAACACAAAAAAAATTCTTAAAAAATACACACAATGCTGTTGTTTAGGTTTACGGCTGAGAATAGGGTCATGTCTCGTCTGAACACACTGCCAACAAGTGCAGCCACACCTAGAATAGAAGATGTAGAACTTCAGTGCAGCATGATGTGCCCGGTCCAGTGACCATTTTTTGCAAGCTTGGCACAAAAATCACTACTCCAGCCACAACAGACAGGTGGGACATGATGGCCCTAGGACAGCAAAGTGCTGCAGCCCACCGCAGAAGAATTGCATGATTCACATGTAAGATGTGATTCACGTGATCACAATTCATGTGTGATTTGCACAGTTCATGCATCATTCAAACAATACAACCCACAATTCATATCGCAGGCTGAAAAACCGCGTCATCACAAATCATACTATACTGCTGATAACCATGCTCATAACTTAAAGGTAGTGTGCTTATTTTCAGACACAAATAGCTGATTTGTCAGGCTTCCCAGGGAGAGACACATTCAACACTGTTATCTGATGATTTACAGTGCTAATGAACGAAGATCCGAAAAGAAAAAGCAATTGGAGCCAAATATAGATACTAAATCAGATGTGGAAATTGTATACACATCCGAAAACGTTGATATAATCTGATTAATACTTGACAGAAGGATTACTATGATCTGATCAATATTTTGACACTGACAGGTCTGACCTAATTTTAGGATCATGGATTCGGGCAGGTTGACAGCTTGTTTACCAGACAAAACATGACTAAGAGGTACCACAAAGACCAGCATAATTTTCCACGCTAAATTTATCAATTTTTGAAATCCTTCCAACATTTTCATATAATTTATTTAGAGAATGATAAATACCTTGCCTGCGATTCTTTTGTTTCAAAGGAAAAGGGGAAAAGAGGAAAAAAACAAGAAGTCCCAGAGAGAATACTTACTTCTTTCCTTCTAGCTTCAGTAAGAGCATCTTCCTTTTCTTTTTCGAGTTGAGCTTCAACGTCATCAAACAATTTCTTCACTCCCTCTGCCACACGCCTTTCTATTTCTAACTTGACTTCCTCGGAGACAAGCTTCTCCTCAACATTTTTTCGAATTGCTTCTTCCAGTCTTCTTGCAGTTTCTTCTTCCAACAGTTTCAATTCTTCCTCATGCTGACGCCTGTGCCAAATGGTTGAAGTTGGAAAACATAAACTAATTGTCATTGATGAAAAAATAAATATGCACAAGCAACTAAGCAAGTCATACTAATTTCTATACCAGAAAATTAGATAAATATGTAAAATCAATGTTCTTTCAAATTTGTTTATTATTTATCTAGCCATTTCACCCATTGACATGGAAAATATGAGCTTGTTACGCTTACAAGGCATACCTCTCTAGCAAGTTTCTGATCCATAACAAATGAAGTTTCTAGTGCAAGAGGAGATAATGGAAGCAGCCATTGTTCATCATATTTAACAAGTTGAACTTCCTTCAGAAAAGCCAGTGAAGAAGGAAATTAACCTGTTGCATTTTAAAATTACATCACTTATCTTGAGTATTGACGGGAATTGATTCAGAAGCATCTAGCTAGAGACCTGATGTTCAAACGGTCTCTAACGGTTAAGTGTAGTACCAAAATCCTTGCAATATTGTTTTATTTATTATTATTATTATTATCAAACAACACATATTTTTAATATTGCAAGCAAGCAACCACAAGCTTAAAAATGTCATACAATAGTGATGATATGTGCACTTACTACGAAACCCAAGTAATGAAATTTCCTAAAGTTAAGATCAATTCAAAGCAAATGTAAAGAGAAGAAAAGGAACGGTTATGGGGACGGTTTACCTTTTCTTTTGATCTTTCTTGAGCTTAGGAGTTGGGCTGCGGGAAGGAGAGGGAGACGAAGAGGTTCTGTGCCTTCGGCGACGTTTGTGGGAAGGAGAGCGGCGCCGGGAAGTTCGAGAGTGGCGATGAGAAACGGGAGAAGGAGAATATCTTCTTCTGCGAGAAGGAGAACGTGAAACACTGCGACCCATATCTCAATTTTCAATCTTCCGCAACAAATCACCCAAATCACTACTCTGTAACTCTATATCAATTCAAAACCCTACTCACAAATTTTCCCCTTTCTCCACCAACCTTCTATGTGCCTTCTCTTCTTCTTAAATTGAAATAAGCTTCCTTATTTTTTATTTCTTTTTCTAATTTTATCCTCAACTTTGAATTTCACCAAATTTTGCCATCTAGAATTTAAAATTATGTGTATTTCATCGTTAGAGTAATTCACTGTCAAATCACTAAAACTATTTCTAGTGAATAAGTTTTAGTTCAGATTTTAAATTTAAAAACTGAATTTTATAAGAATTTTATTGAAATGTATAAATGTAACAAAGTGAAAATTATGACCTTAAGATTTAGGGTTTTTTATAGGCTGAATCTCAAGAAAAAAAAATTTAATTATATAATTAAATTCAATTTTTAAGCTAGAGAAACTAAAATAAAGAATAGTTCTTACAAGATTTCACTGCTGAAACAAAACTTGAAATAAGGTTTTGGAAATGACAGTAATATTGATAAAATCTACTTAAATTAAAATAATTGAAGTAGTTTTACACCAAAGTAATTAGACCAAAAAATTATATTTTTATAAATATCTAGAAATATTTTTCATAATTTATACTTTTTATAGATTATTTGATAGTAATTATTTTTCACAAAATATTAATCAATTGTTAAATTTACTTTTTGTCAAATAAATATAATCTTTGAAAAATTTAAACTTTTATATTTAAGCTAACCTGTATTAGCTTCCAATAATTTAATTATAATTTTTCAAAATATTTTTTCTTTAAAACTTTTTACTTGAGTAGTTGCAACTAGTTATGTCAAAAAAACTGTTTTGATATCTTAAACTGCTTCAATAAAATCTTAAAAGATTCACATATTTATTATTAATTATTGTATTATATTTATTATCTAAAGATATTGTAAAATTTATCTACATATTTTTTCTCATCCCAACTTGTTATATTATTTTTGTGGATGTATTAATTATTTTACCTTTATCTCAGATTTCAACTTGTATAAACTATTAAAAATATAAGCTAAATAGAATTTTAAGATGTACTTAATAAAATATAGGTTTTAAAAAATTCTAAATGGGTTCCTTATAAGTAAAACATAGATATGTTTAAATAATTAGTTTAATATTTAAGAGTATGAAAGTTACATTATTATCTCTAATAAATATATTATGGAGTATTATTACGTAATTTATTGGTTGTCATATTTCTCTTTTACACTTTATTTATGGGTTACAATATCACACCCTTAAAAAAATAACATCAAATTGATAAAAAAAAAAGTATAATTTTGAAATATAAATGATAAAATTACATAATTGAAAATTTACACTTAAAAAATTCATTTCGATAATTTTGTTTTCAAAAGTACATAAGTTCATGGTAAAATATGTAATTGAAGATATAATGTAATTTAATTCATAACTATAAGACATCTCATTTCGCTTTTTTTTTTTTTTTTTTTTTTTTTTATTATAATTTTTTTTTTTTTTTTTTTTTTTTTTTTTTAAATAAAATTTTTTTATTTTTTAAAATTTAAATAAATAAAAATAAAAAAAATAAAAT
>Ga0099824_1001480_pt1 | contig 33096 bp, 29 predicted proteins | sample SiratrowhiteBW_FD_76837 | JGI IMG/M metagenome (GOLD analysis project Ga0099824, IMG submission 76837) | Root nodule microbial communities of legume samples collected from California, USA - Siratro white BW | ecosystem: Host-associated > Plants > Roots > Nodule | place: USA: California... | reverse complement strand
AAAATGTTTATTAAAAAAACTATTTTTATTTTAATTTGAGAAAGGAATTGATTTTTATTATCTTAAAGAAATTGTTTTTATATTTTAAAAACATATCCTTTTTAATTTTTTATTCATTATTTTGGAAAAGAAATAACTATTTTTTATACTAAAAATAAACTTTTTCTTTTATTTTATTTTTAAATTGTCTTTATATTTTATTTTCGAAAAATATGTTTCTATTACCTTATTTTTGTAAAAAAAATGTTTTTTATGTTTATTATCGAAAAGACATGTTTTTATATTTATCTCATTTTTATTATTTTTGAAGATGTTTTATCTTTATTATTTTATGGTTGTTTTGAAACTTTTTTCCTTTTTTGTTTTGAAAAATTATATTTTTGATATATTTTCAAGAACTATTAATTTATTAAATTTTAGAAAGCATTTGGTTCGTTCCTTGAAAATTGGAAAATGTTTTATAATTTATTATTATTATTATTTTATTTTATTTTATTTTAAAATCAAAGAGACAAGGGATGAACCTCAGGATATCATAATAACCATCAAACAGAGCAACCACATGTATGTGATAAGTATATAACACAGAGTAAATAGAACGTATCAGTTGAAGATCCTCCAAAAGCACGTTCCCTTCTTCTCTGAACTCTCACCTCCAAACGATATACTCACTAATATTCAAGACCCTTTCTAGTATTTCTCGTGTTTTTTCCGCGTGTATCCACTTGCTCACTATACATATTTATACTAATTCTAGTCAGCCCACTCTTAATTCAAATTTTAAATCCCTTAATTCCTAATTATTTTCACTTAATTATAATTTGTGAACTGCCAATTGATTATTCTCTTTTAATTCAGATTCAAATATTAATTCCTAATTATCCCCACTTATGACACTAACTGACTGTTAAATCCCAAGGACGAACCCAAACTGAAAAATGGGCAGAATTGTACCATTATAGCTGTTATGGCATCATAACCTCCCATACATATAATCAAATTCAAAAATAAATAAATATGGGGAATAAATGAGAAATATTGGAGGTAATGTGGCTGAAACATTTTATTATTATTTTTTTAATTCGTTTTTTTCTTTATTGTTTTTTCCATTTTTACATTTATTGAAAGCAACCTAAATAACACAACACAAGAAATAGATACTTAAACCTTTTTTATTTTATTTTAATATTATTATTATTTTGAAATATATATTTATTATCATTATTTTTTTCTACTTTTCGAAAAATAAACAAATTATCTAATTACTATTTTAGAAAATTAATCAAATGGAGCCTGTAAAATAAAAAGGATGAGCATAACAATTCAAAAAGAAAATGCATCAATTATTAGACAATCAGCATTTAATTAAAAATCATCAGCATTTAATCACTATTAAGCAGAAAATTGTTTGCAATTAATCAGAATAATAATCAAATCAACTATTCAAATTTCTAGCCTTTTTAAATTTTTTAAAATTTATTTTCAATTAATTTTTGTATCATTAATGGGCATCAGAAAAGGCAAGCAAAGAGAGGATGTGACATGACAACACTTTAATGACAATTTTTATTTAACAAATTTTTAATAGACTGATTTTCTTTATTTTTTTTTCCTTTTTTACGAATTTTATTTTAACTTTATTCATAAAATAGAATGAAACCAAAACTCTGTTTTATTTAAATAATAACACACATTTTTATTTTTATTTTATATTGTTTTATATTTTGAAATAATTTTATTTGCCCGGACGAAATTGGGTGTTGACAATCTAGTTGCTGTCTTCTAGAGCTTCACTCACTGACTTGGGTTCAACTTGTGACACAAAGGCCATATGTTCACAGAAATGGTTCATGGATCTTCTAGTAGTTACTCCCTTCTGTACCTGACCAATGATATTGTCTAGTGATAGATTCCTAGGAACCCTTCATTCTCTAGGCAGTCCAGTACTCATTGTTGCTGCTCCAGTGCCAGATTCAATCGGTTGATCTTGTGGTTCAATCGATTGAACTTCATCCGATTGATTGTCTTTTTCTGATTTAACTAGTTGATCTGACAATCTTTTGATTCACTGGTTCATCATCATCTGCAGTAATCTTAATGCTTTCCTGCACCTTGTTGTCAGTTTCATCAAATGCAACATGCTTGGATTCTTCTACAACCATTGTTCTCCTATTATACACTCTATATGCATAACTATGCAGTGAATAACCAAGAAAGATACCCTCATTCGCTTTTGAATCAAATTTGCCCAAGTTATTTTTCCCATTGTTTAAAATGAAACATTTACATCCAAAAACTTTTAAATGGGAAATGTTAGGCTATCTACCTTTAAATAGCTCATAGGGGGTCTTCTTCAAGATTAGCCGAATGAATACTCTATTCAATACATAGCATGCTGTACTAACTGCATCAGCCTAGAAGTATTTAGGCAAATCTGTTACATTCAGCAGCGTCCTGGCCAACTCCTCCAATGATGTATTCTTTTTCGCCACCACTCCATTCTGCTATGGAGTTCTCGGTGCAGAAAAGTTGTACTTGATTCCTTGCTTCTCACAGAATTTATCAAATCTTTCATTTTGAAATTCGCCCCCATGATCTAATTTAATAGTAGAAATCCTACATCCTTTCTCATTTTGAATCACTTTGGCAAATTTCTTAAAAGCAAGATAAGCATTATCTTTAGTGGCAATGAATAAAGTCCATGTAAACCGTGAGTAATCATCTACAATTACTATACCATAGTAATTACCACCTAGGCTTTTGGTTCTTGAGGGACCAAATAAATCCATGTGAAGCAGCTCAAGTGGTCTAGTTGTTGAAACAACATTAATCGGTTTGAAAGAGCTTTTAGTTTGCATACCCTTTTGGCATGCTTCACACAGTTTGTTCCTCTCAAACTTAAGATTAGGGAGACCAATTACAAGATCCTTAGATGCAATCCTATTTAGATGATGCATGTGAATCTGTGCAAGTCTCCTATGCCACAACCAAGATTCATCATCTCAAGATAATAAACAGTTCATACTAGGGATGATGCTTGAGACATTAAGCATATAAACATTACTTACTCTTTTACCTACAAGAACCATTTTAGTAGATTCTGAGTTTGCTATAATGCATTGCTATGGTTCAAATGTGATCTTGTATCCACGATCACACAACTGACTGATACTCAACAGACTATATTTCAGGCCTTCTACCAGCAACACATCCTTTATGATCACTTTATTCTTGCTTCCTATATCACCAACACCAAGGATCCTTCCTCGATTGTTGTCTCCATAGGTGACAAATCCTATTGGTTTCCATTTCAAGTTAATTAATTGTGAAGCATCTCCTGTCATGTGCTTTGAGCATCCACTGTCCAGATACTACATCAGTTTACTGGATGTTGACTGTTCCTGCAAAACAGATTGAGTTTAAGGATTTGGTACCTTGTTAAACTTGGGTCCAGTAGTGTTAGATGTGCTTTTAGGCACCCACCTAACTAATCCTTTTGGCACACTAAATTTCCTAATCCTACAATTTCTAACAGAGTGGCCCTTTTCCATATAGTAGAAGCAGGCAGTAGATTGTGAAGACTATGATTCAGAACCTTTAAAAAAATTGTTAAACAATTTTTTCTTTCCTTCGGGACCAACTTGATAATCAATGCCAGCCTTTTCAAAAACACAATTTTGTGATCCCAAAAGTCCATTCAGGTTAGTTGTCCCCATAGAAAGTTTAGAAGCAGTAGAAATCAAATAACTCACCTTGCTTTGCAAAACTGCACAATTTTCACAATCAATTGGTTTGTTAGAGTTAAGTTTGCTGGAGTGTGTAGAATTTAACTACTTTTCTAAATTTTCAAAATCATCTTTTGATTTAAGCAACTCATCCTCCAATTGCTTAACTCTATTTTCCAGCCAGTTGTTCATACCTTTCAATTTACTATTGGAAAGAGCTAACTTGTTAGCTTCTTCATGTGTTTCTTGAAATGCATGAAGAAGTGTGTTGTAGTTGGTACTATTAAATGAAACACTGGATTCAGTACTACTTACTTCAGAATCTCTTCCAGCCATCAGACACAGATTGACATCAATCTCTTCTTCTGAAGAATAGCTAGACGATGTAGCATTGTCCTCCCAAGCTATATAAGCATGTCTAGTTTTTCCAGATTTATTGTTCTTCTTTTCTGGTGCTTTGTCTTTAGTTGCAATGCTTGGACACTCAGCTTTAATATATCCCTATTTTCCACAACCAAAGCACACAAATTTAGTTGAACCAGAATCAGATTTATTTTTACCTCTTTTACCTTGTTGATTCTTCAATCTGCTCTTCATCTTTATGAATTTCTGAAACTTTCTTGTCAACAGATTGAGGTTCTCAGATTCACTACAGTCTCCTGAACTTTCATCAGTTGATTCCTGAATAGCAGTTCTAGTTTTGAGTGTTAGGCTCTTGGTCTTTTTGTCCACTGTTTCCATTTCTTTTAGCATGATCATCTCCAGTTCATGTTCCCTCAGTTTGCCAAACAGCGTTGCAGTTGTAAGTGTTGTCAAGTCTCCAGTTTCTGAAATGTCGTGACCTTAGACTCCCAGCTTCTGTCCAAGCAGTTCAAAATCTTGATATTAAGCTCTTCTTTGTCAAACTGCTTCCCCAGTCCAATTAGATGATTGACTATGTGCGTAAACCTCTTTTAGACATCTGCTATTGTCTCTCCCAGTTGATCCTGAATACTTCATACTCTAGAATCAACACATGTTTGCGTGCTCTCTTCACATTTGTGGGTCCTTCATGTGTGACTTCAAGAATGTCCCACATTTCTTTGGTGGAACTACATTGTGACACCCTAAAGAATTCATCCAGATTTAATGCAAAAGTTATTATGTTCTTAGCAACACAATCATACTGCATCTTTTTATTTTCAAGATCAGTCAACTCATCAAAGGGTTTTGCAACCTGCACACCATCAACAACATGTATAGGAATGAATGGATCATTTACTATGGCATTCCAGATGCCACGGTCAATTGATTCAATGAAGATCTTCATTCTCACTTTCCAAAATTGATAGTTTACACCCGAAAATAGGGTGGTCTATTAATAGAAGCACCTTCAGCAAATGGTAACTTATTCTCGACCATGGATCAATATCTTGACTAGGATTCAAGATCCTAGCTCTGATGCCAATTGTAAAAAATAGGTTGGACCGAGTTCAAGAGGGGGGCTGAATTGAACTTTAAAAATTTTCGTAAAACTGGAAAGTGATTTAAGTATGAGAATGATTTATCATTATAAAATCAATTAACTGCACAGTTCTGGACTGTCCAATAAACAATTCAATAAACAAATGTTCAGAATATAAAGCGGAAGTATTACAGATTCAATCAAACAGTTTATTGAATTCTTCAAGAATCAGAATACAATTAACAAGATGATTAGTATTAATCCAGTCAATTTAAATGATAACAATAGTTGAATAAAAGCAATCAAGAAGAGTAGGGAGAAAAGCAAGAACACATAATTTTTATCCTAGTTCACCCTTCCACAAGGGCTACGTCCAGTCCTTTGCCAAACCAGCAAAGATTTCCACTAAAATGATCCAAGATCAGTTTTACACCCTTGCTCCCAGCAAGTTACACACTGCTCCCCGCAGTAGTTACTACTCCCAGTAGTAAACCCACCACACTGAACCCTTCAGCTCGTGTTACACCTATACAACAACCCAGTGCACTGCCCAATTACACTTCCAGTAATTGAATACAATAAGAATAGAATACAGTTCAAGTCAATCAACCACACTGTACACAATACAAAATGGATTGAGATCAGGTATGGAAGACTTAGCTCTGGTCCATAACCAAAGCAGTTGATCCTCACTCAAGAAGTGCTTCAAGATTCACGATATTTATGATTTCTTGTGTGAAAATCAATTCAAAAATAGTTTGCACAAAAAGGGCGCTTGTGATCTCTCTTAAGAATTCTCAAAAGTATATTTCAGAAATATCAAAGTTATGAAAATGATAGAGACAATTCCTTTTTATAGTCAATTCTGATTTAAAACAACTTAGCTGTCACTGGTTTAATTAATTGAACAAACCATTCAATCGATTGAATTGAGCGTTAGTTGACTCAGTCAAAGATTCCAGTAGTAACAGAAATAATTGTCACCTTCAATCGATTGTTTTAAAAATCCAATTGATTGAAAACTCTTTTTTGGCAAAAATCGGTTTGGGCTATTTTTCTTAAAACCAGTTTTAATAAAAATATTTGTGAATCTCTTAGCACTCCATGAGTGATGAACCATGCCACTAATGATTAAGAACTAAGCCAACACACAAACCCAATTAAGGACCTAAGACCAAATCACCCAACCATCTTCATGTTGGCTCAAAGTCATCCACTTGAACATTCTGGTCCAAGTTGGATCCAACAGATTCTTCATGAAGTTGTCTTGATCACTCACGTGCTAGGCATTGGTCTAACATAGTCCAGATTCAATCCATCAGAACTTTAGCAAGCTATGGTCTTTATTGACTTCATCAAATCACAAGCTGAGCATTGGTGCTAATAATTAATGAAGTTATTTAGTGGAGCTCATGTGGAACAAGATCTCTCCTTGGATAAATTTGAAGGGATTGTTAGCCACATCACTACTAACAATTACTTAACTTTTACTAAGGATGAAATACCTTCAGAAGGTAGAGGCCATAACAAAGCTCTTCATATTTCGGTCAACTACATGGATTACTTTTTATCACGTGTGCTAGTCGATTATGGTTCATCTCTGAACGTAATGCCGAAAACCATATTGAACAAATTGCCTAGTGATGGGATTCATCTATGTCCCAATACCACGGTGGTGAGAGCTTTTGATGGCAGCAAAAGAAAAGTTATAGGGGAGGTAGAACTATCAGTACAAGTCGGTCCATACACTTTCCAAATTGTATTCTAAGTAATGGACATATTACCAGCATACAGCTGCCTGCTAGGAAGGCCTTAGATACACACGGCTGGGGTAGTACCATCTACTTTACATCAGAATCTAAAATTTGTAATTAATGATAAATTAATTATAGTTTCTCGGAAGGAGGACTTGGTAGTATGTGGATCTACATCCACTCCTATATTTAAGTTGCAGAAGAAGCTTTGGAAACCTCTTTCAGGCTTTGGAGATTGTTAGCACAACCTATGTAGAACCCTTTAAGGTGAATCCATGTTTGTCTAACGCATCTTTGATGATGGCCAAGACTATGATGAAAGAGGGTATAAGTATGGTAATGGTTTGGGCAAAAATAATAGAGGGTCTGCAATGCCACTGAAGTTGGTTGAAAACAAAGGGCGGTATGGTTTGAGATATAAACCTACTCATGTTGATCGAAGGAGAATCATCTAGGAAAGAATTGAAAGAAGCCGAGCCAAGATAGAAGGTCGGGAACCGAGGACGAAAGAAATTCCCATGTGCAGCCTAGATCAGAGTTTCTACAGCGTCGGATGGATCAATGTTGATCAAGTGGCAGCAATTGAGCAGAGGCATGGAGATCAGAGCTTCAATCTTATGCACCCTTGTCTTCCTGATGAACAAATTGGCAATTGGGAATCTGTAGACATACCCATGGTGTTTACATGTGATGAAATGTAATGCTTTAGGAAAAGAAATCTTTGTTTGGTTTTGAACAGTTTATTTCTCGTTGTGGTATTTTCTTTTAGCAATAACAATGTCTCAGTATCAATAAAAGTTTACGTTTTCATTCAAATTTCTGTTTTGTTTATTTATTTCCATAAAAATTGAATAATGCAGAGATGACGATGATTGTTTTGAAAATAATTATTCGAATATTTCGTATCCAAATTTCACGGACCCCGATGTTAGTACGGAAAATGATGATTATGAAGAAAATTGTAATCCCTCTCCAGAATTGTTGAGATTAGGAGAACAGGAGGCAAGAGAAATAAAACCGCATCAAGAAAAGGTTGAAGTGATTAATTTGGGAAATGAGGGGGAAGAAAAGAAAGTCAAAATTGGAGTTGGTTTGACGGGAGAAATGAGACAACAACTATATGCTCTTTTGAAAGAGTTTAAAGATATATTTGCCTAGTCGTACGAAGATATGCCTGGTCTAGACCCTGAAATTGTACAACACCGGTTACCACTTAAACCAGAATGTCATCCAATTAAACAGAGATTGAGAAGAATGAAACCAGAAGTATATGTTGAGTCATACAACATGGTTGATATCTATGATGGGTCCAATCAAGTATATTTTTGAAAATCTGCTCTAACTGGAAGAATAGCTCGTTGGTAGATGTTGTTACCAGAATTTGATGTTTTATACGTCACACAAAAAGCTATTAAAGGCAGTGTTTTAGCAGAATTTTTGGCTCATCAACCCGTAATGATTATCAACCTATGCAACCTGAGTTCCCAGATGAGGACATTATGGCCCTGTTTGCCACAAAAGAAAGAAGTGATGATGAAGGAAAGTGGACTTTATTCTTTGATGGATCCTCTAATGCATTAGGACATGGTATAGGGGCAGTGCTTATCTCCCCAAAAAACAATACATGCCAATGACCACGAGACTATGTTTTGATTGCACAAATAAAATAGCAGAATATGAGGCTTGCGCTATGGGGATCCGGGCAGCCATAGATTTGAAAGTAAAGTGTTTGAATGTATATGGTGATTCAGCACTAGTTATCCATTAGATAAAAGGAGAATGGGAAACTAGAGATCAAAAGTTGATTCCTTACAAAGCACACATCAAAGGAATGATTAAACACTTCGAAGATATAAAGTTTCATCATATTTCAAGGGAGGTAATCAGTTAGCTGATGCTCTTGCTACTTTATCGTCCATGTTTGTGATAAGTCAAGAAGAGGATCTACCAATGATTAAGATGCAAAGCCACGAAGATCCAGTATATTGTCATTTCATTGAAGAAGAAGTCGATGACAAGCCATGGTACTTTGATATTAAACGATACCTCCAAAGCCGAGAATATCCCGAATTAGCCACTGAAAATGATAAGAGAATGTTAAGAAGGCTAGCCTCTGGTTTTGTACTAAACAGAGATGTTTTATATAAACGAAATCATGATATGGTATTCCTTCGGTGTGTGGATGCAAAAGAAGCAGAGTTGATATTGCAAGAAGTGCATGAAGGAACTTTCGAAACGCACATGAATGGACATTCTATAGCTAGGAAGATACTAAGAGCTGGTTATTTGTGGATGACAATGGAAAATGATTGTTGTAAACATGTGAGAAAGTGTCAGAAATGTCAAATATATGCTGATAACATTAATGTATCACCAACTGCATTAAATGTTTTATCTGCACCGTGGCCTTTTTCCATGTGGGGTATAGACGTCATTGGAGCTATTGAACAAAAAGCATCAAATGGACATCGATTCATACTGGTGGCCATCGACTATTTCACCAAATGGGTTAAAGCTACTTCTTATGCTAATGTTACCAGGAAAGTGGTGACAAAATTTATAAGGAATGAGTTGATTTGTAGATATGGAATTCCTGAAAGAATTATCACTGATAATGCCACTAATTTGAACAATCAGATGATGCCAGAATTGTGCGAAGAATTCAAGATTAAGCATCATAATTTTTCCCCTTATTGGCCAAAGATGAATGGAGCGGTTGAAGTGGCTAATAAGAACATAAAGAAAATAATTCAGAAGATGGTGGTAACCTATAAAGATTGGCATGAAATGTTACAGTTTGCTTTGCATGGATATCGCACTTCGATAAGGACATCAACGAGAAAATACCTTCTCTCAGAGTATTGATGGAGACCAAGTTAGAAGAAGCCGAGTGGGTTCAAGCAAGATATGATCAACTCAATCTCATTGATGAGAAAAGGTTAGCCGTTGTATGTCATGGACAATTATATCAAAAGAGAATGAAAAAGACATTTGATAAAAAAGTTCATCCGCGAGAGTTTCGATAAGGAGATTTGGTGGTTAAAAAGATCATATTTGTTCAAAAGGATCATCGTGGTAAATGGATGCCAAACTATGAAGGTCCCTATGTTGTGAAGAAATTTTTTTCTGGAGGAATGCTAATTCTCACAATGATGGATGGGGAAGAGTTATCGTTACCGGTCAACTCTGACGCGGTTAAAAGATTTTACGCATAATCTGATTCCATAGTCTGGGGAATGTAATATTTTTGGAATATTGAACTTTTTGCATAACATCGAAATTATATCTACCTTATCTTGTGATGAAATAAAAATTTCTTTGATTTTATTCTTATATATTTTGTTATTGCTAAGAGAAGTATACATCATGGGTTGTCTACAAGATTTTCTCGAATTCTAAAGGATGTCGTGGAATGAATAAAAACTAAAAATAATGGCACAATAAATCATGTTTATGGAATCATTGAATCTATTGATGAAAAATAAAAAAGTGAAAGAAAAAGTTTTGGCACAATCTTAAGGCTTGGCATAAAAAATAAAGAAAAAGAATTAAATTGATTTATGCAGACATAACATATTTGCATGCATATGTTCCAGAAATCTCTTTGAGCTTTCCTTCATCCAGTCCCAAAGAGAAAGGATTTTTCTCAGTAATCTACAGTGTCAATCATCAAAATCTAGAATGAGCTTCACATTGGGGCAATCAGTTGGTTTTTTCATGTGGTTAATCTTAATTTCAATCTCTTTTCCTTAGAAGCATTTGAAAAAAAAGAGATAATAAAAGTCTGTTAGATTGAAAACCCGCAAAGGGCAGTCTAAGCAAAAAATAGGACGATAAAAAGAGAAATAAAAATGACAAGTGTTGAGAGTCATTGAAATCTGTTGTAGGAGTTAATCTCTCTAAAAATCAAGCAATTAAAATTCAAAATGATATATGGTCATGTTTCTTCATCCTCAAATATCAATAAAAATTTCATTGTACCTTTCTTTGAGACTGAAAAATATATATATATATATATTTCAAAAATACCCTAGGCGAGGATCATCAACGTGTTGGAATTCAGTTCAAAATACATATCAAAAGCTTCTTGAAAGAGATCAATCCGAGAAGGAGTGCATCAAAAGCTCCAAAATCAGAATCAAAGAAAAGAAATTTAAAAGGAAAATGTGTGTCACCAATTTCAAATGATGACGATTTGCAAACAAAAGATGTTATCATGAAAAAGAAAGAAAGAAAAGGAGAAGATGATCTCAGCAAGAACATGAACTTTTCTTATAACACTTGGTTGATGATCTTTGTTATAAAATAATAATAACAATAATAACCAGTAAACAATTGTTGAGCCTATATATCCTTTTTCTTCAAAACCTTTTAAACCTTGGCCACGTTACAAGCCACATAAAGTCCATATTGAATGAAGAATGATTGTCAATGATTTTCACAAAGAATAGCCTTGCAATAGAGGAATGTGTCTGCCAATAAAAGTCAAGTTTCAAAAAAGAAAAAAAGAAACAAAATTTCTTTGGTGGAAAGGAAGATACAAACCTGCCAATTAAATAAGAGTAAAATAGTGTCAGAGAAACACCAACATTGGGGCTATCCTTTCTTATTTGTGTATTTCCCATATTTTTCTCTACCCAAGGCCAAATTACTTTTTGTCATCCATATTTTAAAACTGGGGGCACTTTCATTTGGTTCAATCAGTATCTATTCATTTCCTTAAAGATGCAGCTTTCTCCACATAGGTTGCATTACCCCAGTTTCTCACTAAATCCATTTTTATTCATCTAACCCATCACAATTGGTTATCCCTTTGAACCTTAATTTCTCATTTCTGTCAAAAATTGGGGCAATTCTATTACATTCAGGACCAGCTCTCAAAGAGTATGAATGATTCAAAATAAAGTTGCACTCATTGCCTATTAGGAGTTTAACATGTCCTACCCATATTTTTTTGTTCATCCAACCATTCTGACACATATGTATCAAAATGTTAGAATCTATCACATTTACAATTTTTGTGTCAGGCATTAAGGTTTGTGAACACCTTTTTTAAAATTCAAAATTAAATCCCAATGAATTCAATGATTGCATAAAAAAATATTTGGTTTAAAGAGAGAAACAAAATTGCAAATCAAAATCCTCATGCATTTGAAAAGGAAAAATCGGAAATTCTCATGCATTCATATGAGCATCTTCAAATAATAAAAATAAAATCTCATGTAAGTCAAAATTTCATGCATTCAATTCATTCAAATGGATAAAACTTCAAAGAGTTGCATGCATTACCATGTATTCATAAATACATTCATGCATTCATTCCTCAATGGAAAAATCAAAATTGTTAGGCATTTTCAAAAAAAAATTCTCATGCATTCATATATGCATTCAAAACAAAAACAAATCACAGATTGAATTTTCAAATAATGGTTTCATGACCCTCTGATGTGAAGACTTGATCTTTCTTTACTTTTTGACTCCCTGCAGAAGCAAAGTCATAACTCCTCTTTGATATGTTGATCCCCTGCAGAAGCAAGGTCACTTTTGTGTTTGGCTCTTGACCCCCTACAGAAGCAAGGTCTTAGCCATTCTTTGATTTTTGACTCATTCCAGAAGCAAAGTCACAATTATTCTTTGGTGTGTTGACCCTCTGCAAAACCAAGGTCACATTTGTTTTCGCACTTGATCCCCTGCAGAAGCAAGGTCTTGGCCATTCTATGGTATTGACTCCCTACAGAAGCAAAGTCACAACCATTCTTTACTTTTTGACTCCCTAAGAAGCAAAGTCACGATTATTCTTTGATATGTTGATCCCCTGCAGAAGCAAGGTCACATTTGTCTTTTGGCGCTTGATCTCCTACAGAAGCAAGGTCTTAGTCATTCTTTATTTTCGAGTTTGTGTGCGAAAGGACTCAAAGTCGTATCCACACTTTACTTTTCAGTTCATGTGTGAGAAAAGACTCAGCAAATCTCCACATTTTATTTCTTTTAGCATTTTATTTTTTCAAAAAAAGGACTCAAAGTCAAATCTCCGACAATGATTTGTAACACTCTCGTCCTCAAAATATCAAGGTCATGACATCATTTTTCTTTCTTTTGAGTTCTCAATTTTGGAATTTTTTTTTCGGACGAAACCAGTTGTTTTGTCTTTACTTATCTTTTATTTTAATAATCTGAAATTTTTAATTTCTAAATTATTTAGTAAAATCTAAGTAAAGAGGGGCAATTGTCCACACCCGATTTCGTCCATTTAAATAAATAATAAAAAATATAAGAAAAATTTGATGACTTGGTTATGTGAGTTATGTTATGTTCAAGACTGTTCAAAATTATTCAAGATTGATTAAGAGGTAAAAGATGAGTGAAAAAATTAGATAATGAGATATTCCAAAATACCTCTCTTTGAAAAAAAGAAAAAAGAATTAGAAATAAATAAAAGAACTAGAAAAAAATATAAATTAAAAATAATAAAAAAATCTCTCAACTCTACATAAATTCCCACTTAATCTTAACTTCCCACAAAAAAATAAAGATAATAATAATAATAAAAAAAAGAATCAGTCAATCTTAAAATTGCTCTGAACCACCCATGTTCTCCATTTCACAATAATAAAAAAATAATATAAAAAATAAAATATGACCGTTCTCAAACTGTTTCATCTCACGTTCATCTACACTTCATGTTTAATAAAAAAAAAAGAAAAAAAGAAAGAGTCAATCTTTCAAAACTGCTCTCAACTACTTTTAGAATAAAAATAAATAAAATAATAAAAAAAGAGGATTTACTTAGATGGTAACTGCTCTTACGTTAAAAAGATTAACTGATCACTTTGAGGAGGGAGAGAAATGAAAAGAAAAAGGAATCATTAAGAGCAAAAAAAGAAAAAGGAATATAGAGAGAGCACACAAAAAGATTGAGCAGGAGAAAAGAGAAAATTAATCCTCCTATCTTACTGTCAACACTCAGTTTAAAACTGAGAAGCAAAGAGCATTTAGAAAGGAGACTATCATTCTTAAAGAACCAGTACAGGTACGGCGGTTTGTATGTAAATTTTATATGGATCCCAAAAATTTGTAAGTTCTCTGTTTTTATCTTCGTGTGATGTTTCTTATTGCTTCATCATCTCAGGATTTCATTTCATATAAAGATTAAAAAATAAAAATGTTCTTTTTGCATTGTATTTTTACATACTAATAAAAAAAAATCTTATTTTTAAATAATAAAAATTCATCATTTTCCATTCATTCTTCCATGTATTGGGTTTTAGAAAGATAATTAGCTCAAATTATTGATACTATTTTTTGTTGCTTTTAATTGTAGTGAGAATCTTAAGAACAATTGGGTATAGCTAAATTTGTTGAGTACAAATTAATCTTTCCAAAGGTATGTACAAGCCCTTAATTTTATATAGTCTCGTCTATTGTTACATGCAAGACATTTGATTTTAGTTGAATTTCATTCCATGTTAGTCCTTTATGTGTTATGTATATGTTATGAATAAAAGTTAACATTGTAGTTTAGTTGTTAACATTGCAGTTCAACTTCCAAACCTATATCCAATCATAATAGTATACTTATTTAATTATCTATAACAATTTGTAATGCATTCTGATAAGTTAGCTATTAATTGTTTATTAATAGACTGCTAACAAATCTGATGGAGAAGAAGTTACTAGAGCTTAGATGTTTATTAAAACTCGACAAGGCCGCCTTGGTAAAAGGGGAAAAAGCAATTGATGAAGAAACACTAGATGCAATTGTAAGTTTAGTTGTACTTATGCAATATGTTTGAAAGCTCAATACAGTGTTGTATTGTTTTCTTGTTCATTTTGTGGGGCGTGCAAGACTGTGTCTTAGTTGTATTGGTTGTTCAATTGTGTGATTTACTGAAATTTTTTACACGTTTACAAAGAAAACTAGATGTAACTCTTCACGAAGAGTGAACCAATATAAAAATCTTATTTTCTTTCTCTCAGTTAAATGTTTAGAATTTTCTTTTAATTTTCTATGAAATCTACAACTACACATCATCTAATTAATTTCAATTGACTACTTTTACCATATTGTGCTTACTAAAATTGGTTGATCAATCTGTTCTGAAATATAATTTCATTTAAAAAGTGATCAACAATATTGCATTAATAATTGTTAAAATTCAATTTTCTGGATAATTGTTTGAATATGTGAATTGAATTTGTTAATTGAGTACATCAACTAATTGTGTTTCTATGATTCTGACTTACTGATTTTTAAATTAAGTACTTTACAATTTTAATCAATTATAAGTTTTGACAGGATTTCTGAATAAAAAATTATTCGATTATTTTTCAAATAAAATTAATTAATTTTTCTTTAGGTTCTTTATTGTTTGGAAATTTTAGTTGATTGTTTTTTTTGGCTTAATAACTAGTATTACAGTAAATTGTTTCAATTCAAAGTTTTCATTCTTATAAACATATTTTTACAGAAAGTTCAGTTCACCTCTCTTAAACCCTCTTTTGAATTCAAGCAAAAAAAATTTCACAACTATTAGTTTGATGTGACAAATACAAGCAAAAAATTTTTCACAACTATTAGTTTGATGCGACAAATACAAAAGATTGTTGTTTCATTCATAGTATGTAGCAGTTATAGAAGTCAATAAAGAATTCATATCGCTTTATGAATTATTGACAGATTTGGGATTCATCCAATCCAAAAGTATTTTATACTATGATAATCAAAGTGTTATAAAAATTTAATATTTCGTTTCAGAACAAAGTATATCGGTCTCCATTATTACTTCATAAAATCTTCGAAACATTGAGTAAAAAGTAAGAATCCAACATATAAGTTGACAAAGATAGTAATCATTGACAAAGTGAATTAACTTCAGTTAAGTTAATTGAATAATTAACAAGATAAGGTTATTGTTTTATCAATATGGAGACAAATTAAAACTAATTTTTAGTGAGGGATTGTTTGACTTTATCAAACTAAAGAAAAAGTGAAAAAAATGACGTATTCATTTACTTTTGAAATGAGACAAACTCAACAAAGATAAAGAAAACTTAAAAATAAAAGAAAAACAACCAGAGAATGAAAAATGTTATGTTCATGTATAAATAACACATGTAATCAATATATTTAACATTGTAATATTGAAAAAAAAAAGAGAAAATAATATTTATAAAAGTATTATTTTTATTCTTCGTTGTATTGGATTACGATTGTAAATACCTTATATTTTCTCCTTCGATTATTAATATATTTATATAAATTAGAAGATATGTATTGTCGGTGTTATGACATTTATATTTTGTGCAAATCTGATTATAAAAGGTTCTGCATAATTTATTTCAGTAACTATAAGTTATTGTGGTCAAATAATATATTGGATATACAATAAAAGAGTAATTAAATTATTAGATTTAAAATTTAAATAATTATTAACTAATTTTACATAATAAATATTTATAAAATATTTAACTTATATCATGGGAATAATTACCATTATTGTATTTGATCATGTGCAAGGGAATAATTTTTTTCTCTCTGGATTCTAGAAATGGCAAAGGAATTTGTTAAGCAAGTCAAGTCAATTTCTTCAGTTTGAAATATTGTCACGCGAACAAAATAATCGAAGTAAAACAAACGAGGAGCTGATACATTAAAACAACTCCTTGGTCAAGTCTATTTCTTTTATCGAAATCAATAATAATTTAATAACATTTTATGAGCTGGTAATGCTTAAGAATACGGAAAGGTTGAGTGAATTAGTAAACTTTCAGAGTGGCTTATAAAAAAAATCTTAATGTTTTTTCATCATTTTTATTTGTTTCTAAGTATAATGTGAAACTTATTGTTCTCCAACATTATCATGCATGTGTGGGTATGAGTGGATGACAACAAAATTAAAGTTAACTTTTGCTTTTTCTCAGCACATTCTACCAATGGTCGTCTCTGAGAAAGTTTACCACCTAGTGGTGCACTTCTTTCATTCTGACCCAATTATGATAAGCTACTTGTGTTCCTTGTGTTCCTTGTGTTTCCACTATCTAATTACAAAAATTAGTTCACATAGTTAATTCAACTTAGTTTCCTGAGATTTTAATGGAAAAAGATCCAGTAGAAAAAAAAATTAAACTCAAGAAATGATAGATATCCTATTTGAAGAAAAAGTACATACCATTAAAGTTAGAAGTTGGAGTCTATTCTATTTTTTTAGACAAAGTTTGTCTTTTTCTTTCTTATATAATTATAATTAGTTGTATATGAAAGGAAGAAAAGTTAAAGGTGTTCCACCCAACCACCCAACATGCACAATGAAAGAAGAGCTATTTTCAGAAATTGCAATGTTTGAAATGAAATTAAGTAGTGTCAATCTACCTTATTTTCTGCTGAAATTTTTAAGTTGGTATGTTGCTGGTGAATAAGACGCCTTCTCGTGACTTTTTTATCTTGGCATGGGAAGATTTTTTTTTATCCAAACGTTTTTTTGTAGAATTTTTTTTTTCTTTTTTTTTTTATGAGTAGAGATGCTTATATATTTGGAGGCAAGTGCTATGAATATAAGTAAAACCCTTTTAAATTAGATATGTCAAAGTATTTATTAGTTTAACTACTCTAAGCCCAAAATTCTTTTTGGTTTTACGAGGAACTTTCATAAAAGTGTACTTGGTTGTTATACTCACTCTGAATTATTAATAACATTTAAAAGTGATTTTGCTTTTACATAAGGATTGAGTATTGATATGAATTTGTATTTTTTTCTGTTTATCATGTTTATAAAATTTGAAAAAATAATGATTTTTCCTATACAATGAATAAACATTTCTTTCGATTCTTATAGAAAATTTTAATTTTCATTTCATTAAAATTTGAATATTTTTAATTTTTAACATTCATTTAAAATAAAAATAAATAAACCATATTTATTTTAAGAGACCTAAAAATTAATAGCAGAAAGTATCATTTAGGATTATATAACAACATTCATTATATATTCAAGCAATCAACTAGTGTTTTATAATGCTAGAGACTAAAACAACTAATTCAGCTCTTTTTTTAAATGAAAATAAAAATTTATAAAATCTAAACTTAATACTTCTTATTTATTAAAAAATATATGTAATTGTATGATGATGATGATATAAAAATATTATAATGAACATATCTTTTTTCTAAATGTTTATAATTAATAATTAAGAAGTCAATTTCCATTGTAAAAAGAAAGTCAATTGTGTTTCTCATATATTATTTAATCTCCGATCTTTCTTTCTTTCTCTTGAATTTTTTGTTACGAAAAGTTTATACTTAACCATTTATATTTATAAGATCTAATTAATTAATGCACCAATATTAAAAATGGATTAATTTAGTAAGTAAAAATAATTTTATCCCAAATTTATATTTTTCTAAATATTATTCATGCCGTTAGTATTTTTTTTCTCTTTTCTAATTGCTTCTACTATAATTTTTCTCTCATTTCGTTAAGAGCAATTTAGAAGGAAAATACTTAATATAAAAGATATTATAGAATAAATTTTATAAAAAAAATATTACTTTTAATTTGAATTTTATAAATAAGGAGAGAAATAATAAAGAAAACATAATCCAGGAAAAAGAGATGGTGTGAAAGTGGAGTAGTTCCATCCACGACTTACTTTAACAAACACTTTGGCTCTTAAAACTTCTCCTTTTGTTTAATTGATCTTCCCAATAATTATTGGAAATTGGGTTGCATCTATTGTAGCATTTACAACGAAAGAAAGTGTAATCCTCTAAGAATAAATAAAAGTGAATAAAGAAAGCGATACCATTACCAAATGTATGCCCCTGCAGTGCCACATATAAAAGAGAAACGTAGACAACTAATTCACGAGTTGGCAACCAACATCATGTTATACCGTCACCAATGACGACTTTTATCTACAGTGGTGTGTGAAGATAATTTCCGTCACTAAAATCATTCGAGTATTCGAGAAACAAATTTCTAACCGCTTTTAATTGTATTTGTTACCACCACTCTATTACAATTTAGTTTTGGAGTGTAAAATTTAGGATAGAATATATTTTTAAGTTTATACAATGAGTACCGGCAATGACATGCCGGTACGAATTCAATTATTTGGAAACCGAATTCTAGTTCTCTGAAATTTAGGATTTAGTTGTTAAAATTTAGGATTATTTAGTTTACTTTTTGTTCTTACGGATTTAGAGCTTATAACAATTTTTTTTATATTAACTTTAATAATTATTTTAGTCTTCGATTTTGTAAGCTGATATAAATGGAAATGATATTTACAAAAGATACTTTGATTCCAAAATCAGTTCTCAAATATCAAATATTATAGTATACTGAATTAGAAAATATACATCTTTTTCTAATGATTCTTTATTATTTATAGTGATGGTTATTCTAATGTGTAATAATTAACTTTTACCTTTTGTCAGTAAGGAGATATAGAGTATATGAAACCTGCTTTCTATTAGAGAGAAAATGTAAAGCACACGAAATACTACTCTTTTGTCATAGGGATGGCGTGGAATTCGAAGCGTGTAATGATGGTACTAACCGATTGGGAACTACTCGAATCCGATAACATGTCGGCCTAAACCATGACTGGAAACTTGTCAAGGTCGAGCACTACCTTGGTTGAACAGTACACTTATTCCCCAAGCTCGACTAGTCGGCAGGCTAGGAGAAGCTTTCCTAAGACCCTTGGCCGATATGTCAAAGTTTTATTCTTGCCATGAATTTATGGGGCTTTTGTTTTTAGATTGAACAGTACAAAGCCCTTGATCTAACTAATGAGGTTGGGGAGTTAAAGGGCCTTGGGTTGTTGAAGGATTGTGATTGATGTATGCCCTAGTCGGGATTTTCAAAATCTAATGGTTGGGGTCGAAAAGTCATGGTTTTCCACTCCAAAGTCTATATAATGGAGTTATTGGTCCAAGGTTTACCTTCACTTTCTATTTTTTGTGTTTGAAGTCCAAAAACTGGATTTAAGAAAAATAGAGGCTAGGTGCAAAGAGTATATCCCTGACCGAGGTAATCATGTCTTCTTCATCTCCTTTCTCTGAGTCTACTGGTAGTGTGCTTGGGGAGTTGGTCGATTCACAAGAGGACTCATTATCCTTTAGTACCAGTTTGGTGCGAGCTGATGACGCTAACACGACCGAAAACTCCTCGGATGGGACAACGTTTAGTGATCCTCCTCGTAGGATTGGGTATGACTGGGTTAGTACCCAGGTTATCGACCAATGCTCTAAGTATAAATGGCTCGAATCTTTAGAGTATTTTGTTGCTAGTGCGCCATGGTTGCTCCCGACACTGAGCAAAGGGTGGTATCTATCGAAAAAAACTCGGTCATCGACAATGTTTTCATAGCCGAGAAGGAAGTGAGTCAGATCTCTTTTATATGGATGTGTGCTTCTTTACTAACTCTTATGTTCACCTTCCCTTCGATGAGTTTACCATGGGCGTGTTACGTGTCTTGAATGTTGCACCTACTCAGTTGTACCCCAACTCTTGGGATTATGTTCTCCTTTCTCCACAATTTTTCCTCCATTATTATAGTTCTAGACCAGTCAGTCACATACGTTGGTTATCTTTGGTGAGTTAGTATAGGTCTGTCTCGTTTTCTCCTTAAATTGTTTCTTATGAAAGGTTTAAGATTGGCTTCTTCCGTGTAACCACTGAACCGACTGGCCAAAAATATTTTTTTAATGGGAATACCCCAAAATTTTCCTTGTATTGGACAAAAGACCCTGTTTGATATCTTTACTGGCCGAAGTCCTCAATGACCGATGACGATCACAAAATTTGACGTTTTTTATACGCTTTCAAGGAAATTGCCTACACAAAAAATCCTTAAGCTTTATCTTTACAATCAACGATGGGTAGATTTGAGTGTTATGTATGATTATATTTTGGTGTTGTTCTCAGCCAGTGTTAACTTTGATGAATTATTTTTGTATTTTTCAAGAATCATGGCTCAACAAGGTCCTCACTCAGCTGCTGTGTTGAGAAAAATTCACCAAGAAAAGGCGTATAGGACACGAGAGGCGGCCGCTAAGGCTGTTGTTACTAATGTTTTTGGGTCGCCTGCTGAGCCCTCTCATTGACCACCACATATGGACCTCGTCCCACCTGTGGTTGAGAAGAAAAACAAAAAGAATGACAGGTTGAGGAGGCATTCTTCTCAAAAGGACTAAGACTTTAATGCCAAAAGTTGGAACCAACAAGGGTGGGCAGTTGGTCTCCCATCACTTAGCCTTTCATAAGGGCGTCAATATCTCACCTTCTTAGTAATGACGTCTCTCACGAATCGGCCAAAGAGGTAGAAGACTTAAAAAGAAAATTGGCCGACTCCAACTCTTCTTTGAAGTTGGCATTAGAGTCGAACGCCTCTTTAAATGACAAGGTGACCACCCTGACCACAGATCTTGCGGCACAAGCCGATATTGATGATTTGAATATCAGGTGTTGTGACTTGGAGAAGAGAGACGAGGGTTGTTTGGCCAAGGTGAGGCAATTTAAAGAGAAACTTCTTGAAATCACCCAGGAACAATTACAGGACATAGAGGTTATAAAAATTCTTCCTTGATACCAACTCTAACAACTCATTTCCGGTCTTCGGTCTTCGACAGCTAATACGAATGGAGGGAGGTACCTGCAAAAGGGACTTTAATGCCAAAGTCAATTCTTTAATATTAGAGATTATAGTTTAATGGATTAGAAAGCGTACCTCTTTATCTTATGACCCTTTGTTATTTATAGTGATGGATTTTCTGACGCGTAATAATTAACTTTTATCTTTTGTCAATAGGGAGATGTAAAGTACACGAAACCTGCTTTCTGTTAGAGAAGAAACGTAAAGCACACAAAATAATACTCTTTTGTCAAAGGCGTGGCGTGAAATTCAAGGCGTGTAATGATGGTACTAGACCAAGAATTGCTCATCTTCAAATGGTACCTCCTCTCCCCCACCTAACAAGGCAACTTGTTTAGCTGTTGTTGCTTCAATCATCGTCCCTCTAACTACGGTGTCCCAAGGAAGAAGAAGAAGCCAAAACTAGAAGTTTCCAACCCAGAACCTTCAGGTGCATCCAAGAGAACTAGTAGGAATAAATATCCCCCATTACCAACCCAGAGTACTCCTGGTGTTTGGCAAGGTAGCCTAACACATCTCTGAGTACAATGCTAAGGAGTAAGTGGATGGCTTTGTTTCTGTATATAATGTTTGTGACAAGTCTGTCGCAACTCATGTTGTAGCTAGGCCTTGTAAATTGGATGAGAGAGTGTATATGAAACCAAAACCAGAAAGTTACAACTTTACCTATGTATACGATTTCCTTTTTAAAGATTATGACACAACTTTCCCTTTGATCGACTTTGAGGCTGGCATGCTGACGATGATGAACGAGCCCTGAGTCAGCTGCATCCCAGCCTTCTTAAAGTGTTTTGAGATTCTCTGTGGGCACCTCAGCTTTGAGCCTTCAATAAACATTTTTATGTACTTTTACCTAGTCAAATCCGGCAAACTGGTTGCCTATGTCTCTTTAAGTGTCATGTATGACAACTCCCTTTTTACCCTGTATAGCTCCTCATATAAGTTTTTCAAAACAAAATTTTTTAAACTCTGATGTCACTCGAAGGATACGGAGAAGTGCCTCTTATTCCATCCCGACTCCACCCCTCGGTTCCCGCAGTACTGGCAAAAACCCACAAGGTTTAAGAGTAGGGTTGAGTACCTGCTTACCCTAAAAGAGAGGGAGGTGGTTGATGCCATTAGGCAACTTCCTCGCCCTATAAATAGCAGGGCACTCCTCACCCTCCCATTCGTCGAAGACCCCGACACGTTATTCCTAAGTATGGTTTACTTTGTGTATATGACGACTACTGTGCTTGTATAACTTATCTACGAACTCATTTTTCAGAGATCATAGGGAAGACGTGGACTTTAAGAAGCTTCAAGCTCAAGTAGGCAGTTGCTGTGATTTGGTCGCCTCTTTCCATAATCCTAAAAGAAAGAAGGGTGGAAATGGTTCCTCCGGCGGCACCACCACGCCCCCTACTCCTCCTACCACTGCTAACGTCGTCCTAGATCTGACTCCTCCAGCCGTGATCCTTGAAGTGATAAATTTCGAGGCCTCTTCTGATGCCCAACCAACTTCTCCTGAACCGACTATGCCTTGGCCTCAGCCTCACACCTCTACTGTCATCAAATCTTCCTCGTCGAGCCAATCCTCCCGAGTTGTCGGTCCAAGTCCTAGGCTGGACCATATGACCATCATCGTTCCTGGCCTCCAATCAAATTGGCATGTTAATATGAAGGCTAAGGATTTACTTGGTGTTTATGCTCATGATGCCGAGTTGATGGAGAAACTCGACCTTGAGGGTTGTCTTGACTCTGGCGAAGTCATGTTGAGGATGTGCTCAGCCATCATACAACACTTTCGTGTTGCTGCTCGGGTTTAGTTAGACTTGTTGAATAAGAATGCTAATATGTAGAAGCAAGTCCAAGAGCTTCTCGAGGAGAAGTCGGGGAGGGAATCGACCTTCGCTGCTAAAGAACTGCAACTCCTCCACTTTCAAGGGTCATGGCATTGCCTCGATGCCGAACTTGTACACCAAAAGGAGGAATTGGTTTGCGCTGAAGGAGCCTTGAAGGAAGTTGAGAGCCAAATGGGTGGCTTGGAGAACGAGGTGGCAGAGCTTGCCCAAAAAGAATCTCGGTGGAAAGAGCGGGAGGAGGACCTTGTTCGACAGAAGTCAGAGTGGAAGGAGGATAAAATTCAGCTGGAAAGAGGATGCGTGGACACCTACGAGAAAGGTTTTATGAAGGTGATGAACAAGCTCTCTTGTTCTCCCCTGATATGGAACCAACACGCTTTGGTATTGACAAGGAAGTCATCGACGACAACCTTTATGGATGATTGATTTTTCTGGCTTTGTATAAAGAACAATATATCTTTTGCTTAACACTTTTCTCTTGGTCGTTGACTGTTTATTGAACAATCTTTCGGCATAACTTATCAACTTGTTTTGCTTGGTTGTTTGCCTAGGTTGGTATTAGCGCTCGGTAGTACGTCACTAAGTGTTTGCTTGGCCCGAGTTTTAACTTAAGTGTTAGCTTAGTTGTTTTGGACACTCGGTTGGTGTTGTTTGTCCGATTTAACTTAAGCGTTAGCTTAGTTGTGTTAACTACTCAGTTGGCATCATTAAGCGTTTACCCAAATTGATTTTAACTTAAGGGTTTACTTAGTTTTTTATGTTGATGTCATTTAAGCGTTTGCCCAACTTAAATTTTAACTTAAATGTCAACTTAGTTGTTTCATGTTGAAGTCGTTTAAGCGTTTGCCCGACTTAAATTTTAACTTAAGTGTTAGCTTAGTTGTTTTATGTTGAAGTCGTTTAAGCATTTGCTCGACTTAAATTTTAACATAAGTGTTAGCTTAATTGTTTTATGTTGAAGTTGTTTAAGTGTTTGCCCGACTTAAATTTTAACTTAAGAGTTAGCTTAGTTGTTTTATGTTGAAGTAGTTTAAGAGTTTGCCCAACATAGATTTCAAGTTAAGTGTTAGCTTAGTTGTTTAGAGTACTCGGTTCTAAGAGTTATGAGATGCGAGAGGACAAGCAGTATAATAATTCATGTTTTATTAAATGACTCGAGTACGGGTCTTATTAAAACTTTGCTTGTCCAAACCCTCCTTAGGGAAAAAATCCAAGTCAAGGAAAGAGTACTCGTATATGTTCCTAAATCAACTATAATACATCTTAAGGTGGGTGGCACTCCATATCCTAGGTATGAGTTTTCCACCTAGCTCTTCTAATTTGTATGCTTCGTTCTGGAAGGCGTCTACCACTCGGAATGGACCGTCCCAGTTTGGTGCTAGTTTGCCATCCTGTTTATTTTTGCGAGCCTCTAACCTTTCTCCATAACAAATCACCCTTCTAGAAGGCTCGTTCTCGCACTTGGGTATTGGGTATTGTAGCGTCGTGCCGCTCTTAGCTTGGCAGCCTCCTCTCGAACCTCCTGTTCAAGTCCAACTCGGTTCTTCGGCTATCATCATTGGCTTGCTCTTGGTAGTTTGTCCTTCTCCAAGAGGTTTCTTCTAGTTCTACTGCTATCATGATGTCCAATTGTAAGTAGGTCGGTAGGGGGTCTCCTTGGTTGATGATTGGGATGTGCAATGATATCCCCACAGTATTCCTGGAATTTCTTCAGCCCACAACCCCTTCACTTGGCCAAGTTTCTTCCTCAATTTACCGAGTATGACCTTGTTCGCGACCTTCGCCTGCCCATTTGTCTAGGGATGCTTTACGCTTGATGCCAGATGCTTTACGCTTGATGCAGATGCTTTATACTGAGTTGTCTCAAGAATTGCTCAAAATTCTTGTCGATGAATTGCCTAGCATTGTGAGAAACTATGCTGTGAGGTAGGCCATGTTGGCAAATGACATTTTTTCCATAGGAAATTCTGCACCTATCGAGCTAAGATGGTGGCAATGGGTTCAGCTTCGATCCACTTGGTAAAATAGTCAATGGGTACTAATTGAAATTTCACATGTCCCTTTGCTAGTGGAAAGAGGTCGAGGATATCTATCCCCCACATGCTAAAGGGCCATGGGATCGTCGTCTGATGAATTTCCTCTGAGGGCACGTTGAAAACAACTTTTGACACTCCTGACACTTCTCGGTGTATGAGCGCTTGACAGTTGGCCAACAGTACCCGGCTCTGAGAACTTGGACAACCATGGATCTTGCACTTGAGTGCATTCCATAAATTCCCCTGTGTAGTTTGGAGAGTACATACTCAGCCTGGGCCCTAGCAAGGCACTTGAGTAGTGAGGTAGAGAATCCCTTCCTGAATAGCTCACCATCGACAACAGTGTACGAGGTAGCTTGTCTTCTTACTCTTTTTCCCTCGCTTGGTCTTCGGGAATTCATTATGGGGGTCATCCAACTCCCCCCCCCCCCCCCCCCGAACGTCAATTGCGAGTACATTCACGCATTCCCAACTCGGAGTGTTCAACCTCTTGGATTAGTGTTCTATGTTGGCCTGTCTTCTTTGTGCTTGCGAGTTTGGACAGGATATCAGCTTGGTCATTGTCAGATCTTGGCACATGTGTTATACTGACCTCTTCAAACTGGTGAACTAAGTTTTGGGTCATGTGGTAATACCTTTAAAGCAGGGGCTCTCTTGCATGGTATTCATTGTTCATCTGCCCCGTCACGAGTTGTGAATCAGTCTAGCATTTAAGGTTTTTCACCCCAAGGTCCTTGGCCAATCTCAACCCCGTTATTAGAGCCTCATATTTGGCCTGGCTGTTGGAAGTTTCAAACCCGAACCGAATAGACTGTTCAACCGCTATGTCACTAGGTCCCTCTAGTATAATTCGAACACCACTTCCCTTCTTGTTAGATGATCCATCCACACTGAGTAACCAATATGTCTTCTCCTGCGCCGCTAGGGGAAGCTCGGTGAGGAAATATGCTATATAGGTCAAATTCTGAGAGTTCTTCTGCCCAAGCCATCATTCTCCTTGCCAACTCAGGTTTTTGCAAGACCTGCTTGATGGGGTAGTCGGTCTTGACCGTCATGCTGTGACTGCGAAAGTAGTGTTGTAGTCTTCTGACAGAGAATATTAGGGCGAGTACCAACTTCTCGATGATTTGGTACCTCTCCTCCACTGGCTGTAGGGTTCTACTTGTGAAGTACACTGGACTTTGCTTCCTCCCTTCATCATACACCAAGACCGAGCCGATTGCTGAATGTGTTACGACAAGATGTACTAACAACAGGGCTTGGATCAACGAGCTAGTTAACACGGGGAGGATAGAGATGTCTTTCTTAATTTGGGTGAACATGTGCTCACATGTGTCATCCCATAGAAATGCCTTTGCCCCTTTTAGTAGACTGAAGAACGGTTTTGACTTCTCCGCCAGTTTTGTGAGGAAACGGGAGAGAGCGGCCAACTTTCCGTTTAACTACTGCACTTTCTTTAGACAAGTTGGGCTCCTCATAGCCAATATAGCCTCGCACTTGTCGGGATTCGCCTCTATGCCTCTCTGGGCGATCATAAACTCGAGGAATTTACCGCCTGTGATGTCGAAGAAATACTTCTCGGGGTTCAGGCGCATCTCGTGCCTTCTAACCTTCGAAAAGACACCCTCCAGGTCAGTCGCATGCTGCTCGGCTTTAACCAAATTTACCACCATGTCATCGACGTATACTTCCATGGTTTTGCCAAACAGCTCGTGAAATATCTTGTCCATTAGGCGTTGGTAAGTCGGTCTTGCGTTCTTGAGGCCAAACGGCTTGACCTGATAGCAGTAGTTAGACCTTTCGATTGTGAACTTCATCTTGTCTTCATCTCGAGGGTACATTTTGATTTAGTTATATCCTGAGTAGGCATCCAAGAACTCAACATCTCATACCCCGACGTGTTGTCTACTAACCGATCAATACTCGGGAGAGGGTAGGTGTCTTTGGGGCAGGCTTCATTAAGATTTGTGTAATCTACACGTATCCATCATTTGTTGTTGGACTTTTTTACCATCACCACATTTGCCAACCACGTGGTGTAGGTGATCTCTTTAATGAAACCAACTTGGGTGAGCTGAGATACTTCTTGTTCCACAGTCGCTCTTCTCTTCTCCCCAAGCTTGCACTTCCTCTGGCTATGGTCCTGGCCTATGGTAAAAGTGCTAATTTATGGCACATGAAGTCTGGGTCTATTCCGATCATGTCAGTGGGACTCCATTCAAAGAGGTATGAGTTAGCAATGAGGACTCGTTCTACTTCATTCCTCACAAGTCGGTGAGCATTGCTTCCTAGGCGAGTGACCTAGTGAGGTAAAGTACCGAGTTGTATCAGTGTCATCAAAGGTGGGGTGACCATCCTCGAACTCGGCTCGAGGGTCGAGGTCAACCTCATCCTCCTCTACGCTTCCTATGTCCGCCTCGGAGCTCTCTATACCTCCCTCAGGAGTCTCTCACTTCATTGCTACCTCCACATTGTAACACTCCGCTAGTGGCTCATGAGTTTCCTCGGTCTATGTCGCCCTTTCTCCTACTGTCTTTAACGAGTAGGGGTTGACTTTTAAGCTTTGCATGTAGCACTGTCTGACCTTCTTCGGATCTACCTTCCTTGTGATGATAAGCCCATTTAGTGCTAGGAACTTCATGGTTATGTGAAGTGTGGAAACTACTGCCCCGAGATGATTGAGAGTTTGTCGTCCTATAAGCACGTTATAGGGCGTATCTGCCTCCACTAAAATGTAGTGCACCATGAGTGTTCGATAGGACTGCCCCATATTGAAGGTTGTCAGTAGATCGACATATTCTCGTGCATGCACTCTCTGACACATAAAGCCCACCAGTGGCTTAGGGTACGACCTGATGGTGGTTTCGAGCACATTAAGCTTTTGGAAAGTCTAATAGTATAGCACTTCAGCCGAGCTTCCTTGGTCAATCATAACTTTATGCACCCTCCAATTGGTAATCATAGCAGTTATGACTACTAGGTCATCCTGATCAGGATTATTGATGGAAAAATCTTCATCTGAAAAGGTGATTGATGGCTGGAAGCACAGTGGTATGTAACTTACTTAGTTGATGCTCCTAAAGTGTCTCTTCCTGGCTGAACTAGACACATCACCACCTGCAAATCCTCCTGCAATAGTCCCAACTGAGCCAAAATGAATATCAATCATGTTCAGTGACCTTTCAGTGACGTTGAGATCCTGTTAGATGGTCCCTATTGAGCCGAAATGGATGTCTACAATGTTCACCGACCCTGCAGCAGCATTGGGATCCTGCTAGCCGATACCATTTCCTGCTTCAGTCCTCGGCTTCTGGGCTTTCTCCTCTTAGGGTCCGTGGCGATCTCGACCTCATCCTCTGTCGTGGTTAAAGCGTCCTTCGTGTCCTCGTCAGAAAAGAGGTTTGCATATGTCAAATAGGATTTGATGTGGACCTCGAGATCAGAGGTTTCGTCATAAGTCTCGACATTTGGCCACTTCCACTTGGAGGATTGTCGAACCTGCATCACCTCGGATGTGAAGGGATGAAACCCGCTGATGTGAGCCTTCATGTCATCGCTCAGCGAGGGTTGTTGCATCTCGCCAAAGGACATATGGTGATAGTATCTCGGGGGATCCTGACGACCTCTCCCCTAAGCGGCTGGTCCCATCCTGGAGTTTCGTTCTCGTCCGGATCGGGTCGTCCAAGTCCCTGTTACTGTCTGACTCCAGGTTGGCGTCTGACTCCAAGTTGGTTCTTCTTCTGAGCTTTCCTTGGCTATGCGACCATCCAAATGATGTGACTGCCGCCTGTTGGGTTTCACATGTGGCTGCTCCCTCTCCTGTCGGAGCACCATCATCTGTTCGTAGAGGGCCTACATATCTTCATATGGTTCCTTTGTTGATTTGGAATCCTAGAGATCATCTCTTTGTAAGCAACATAGAGTGTGTTTTGCACCTTGGTCTTGCTTTCCTAGAGGGCGACCTTCATAGCCTCCACACTCTTCTGAATGACCCCTACACGTTCTTTTAAAGAGCTTCCAACAACACCGGATCCACCGGATCCACTCCTACAGAAGGTCCTGGGAAGAGTTTTTCCAGGGATCCACAGTGGGCGCCGAATGTTCTTTCCTGACCCAAGCGAAGGTCGTCCGCAGTGGAGTTGGCAGTAATCGAGTTGATGTCGTTGAACCGAGTGGGGGTCCACCTACAGAAGACTCTCTGATGCTCAAGTCAGTAAGGGTGTAAAAAGATGTTCAAGAGTACATGAGTAAGAGAATAGTGATCGTTAAATGTTACTCTCTGTAGACCTAGGTCATATTTATAAGACATTGTCATTTAAGACTATATATTTTCTCATAATGATTTTTAACATTAAGAATCACGAATTATAATTATATAATGCGATCGAGGTCAATTAAAATCAATAAGAGTAAATTGGAATCAATCAGAATAAGCTTTTAATTGATAATTAATAATGGGCGGGACCATAATAGATTCGATTGAATCTGGCCTAATTACCAGATAGGTACAATAAACAAGTTTAAATGTGAAAATTAAAAAAGGTATAAAAACTTTACAATTTGATTTATATATAACTTATTTTAAACTTTTGAATAAGTTTTGTTAGAAAATATCCTTTTAAACATTAATAAATTAAAATAAACTCTCAGAAAATTAAAAAGAAGATTGAAGTAAAAGAATGTTTTAGCACCGGTGGGTTGCTATGAAGATTTGATGAAGCCAACCATGTGAAGAAGTTCAAGACCATGTGATCATATGTGGAATGCATGAAGATTTCATGAAGATTGGAAGAGCTTGGTCTAGAACCTAGAAGTGTGTTGTGTGTTAAGTTTGAGTTCAAATCAGTGATGCATGCAATCTTAATCAAGGATAAGCTCCATAAGTGTTTTCTGATTTAACAAAGGATTTAAGAAATCATGTAAATTAGAACTTGCATTTTGAATAACTGTTTAAACTAACTCGAGAAAAACAATCGATTGAATTTTAAGACAGTAGTCTATAAATAGTTGGTGCATTTTTTGAAAACAGATACGAAAGCATTCTAAACATTTTTTTGAGCAAGAACATTGAGTTTCCAAAGAGAGAAAAAGCATCTTCTTGTCTAGTGATCAAAATCATTCAATCAATTTCGTCAAGAACTATTTTTCAGATTACTATTGGAGCTTTGAGTTGACTGAGACAGTTTCATCACTGATCTGATCATCAGACTAAGCTTTCTATACCCTTTCTTCATTACTTTTGTAATCTGTTGTATAGAAGTGCTTATTTTGTTGAGTTTGTGATAATTCTTTTATTGTACTGAAGTTTATTCTGATGTGAGTTACCTGGATTGGTAATTTTGTTTGTACAATGGGTTCTGTACAGGTTGTAACTTACTGAGGCGATCAGCAAGGGATTTTCTGGATTATACAGTGGTTTCTGTATAGTTCTTGATCTGCTGTAGGTTTCAGCAGATTGTTTTCTACAGAGAGCAGTGTATTCTTGCGGGTAGCAAATGGTTGAATTTCTGTAAACTGATCTGGTTTGATCTTTTTATAGTGGAAATCCTTACAGTGGTGTAAGGGACTAGACGTAGCCCTTGAGTCAGTAATTCATTGTTAACTTGGAATTGATCGAATTCTTTAATTTCTTGAATTAATCTTTAAACAATTGGATTTACTGTTAACTGTTGTTTTTCTAGAACTTGTTTAATAGTCTACTTGTTTCCATAATTACAATTTGTCTTCAGTTTACTGATTTTGTGCGATTACTTTTATTCTGGAATCTGTTTTGAACCTTTCCTAATTGCAATTTATATCATCTTGAATAGTTTTTTTAAATATTTTTCATTTCTCACATTGAAAGATTCATTTGCGAAAAGTTTTTAAATATGTTCAATTCACCCCATTCTTAAACTTGGTCAAAACATATTTTACAGAATAGATTGTAAGCTATCTCCAAATTTATGTAAAAAAATAGTGATTGATAAATTTATATAGTAATAGAATATATAAATACTTATAAGTACGAAAATACATTAAAGAGAATAAAAGTATAAAATGTATTACATTAATATAAAATATTTATTTTATCTGTTGCATAAAACAAAAGATTTAAAATAATTTTGTTTCAATTATTCATAATGAATATTTATACTATACAAAAATAAGTAAATTGTTAAAAGGAATATAAGAAATTAATAGACGGGTTTAAAGGTATTCATTTTATTCTTTGAAAAATAATTTATTTATGTGTTGTTATCATAAGGAGTGTTAATTAATGATAATTTAATTAATTTCAAACTATTATTCTTACGATCTTTTCAAGTTGTACTAAGTTTATTTTGTGTGGAAGCTATTTCATTTTTCTTTATCAAATCACATATTTTTTATTATTTTGATTTTTCTTCACTTTCTTTTACTCTTTTCTTAAGGGATGAGAACATAAAGAAAAAGTATTCTAATCACTTAGATTTTTATCGCTCTTTATATTTATTTAAATAAAAATTTCAGTCTTTTCTTATTGATTATCATGTTTATTTCTTCATCTTTAGAAAAAAATAATAATTACAAATTTGAAGTACTTTCTTTTCAGTTACTATTTATTTGTTTTGTTTAAATCTTTCCAAATCCCCTTTTATTCTTTTTTTAGTATGTTAATTAATTTAATATTAAGTAGCTGAAAATATTTAAATAAGGTATTTGAATTTATTTACAAAATATTTGAAATTTGGACTTATTTCTTAGAGAATATTTAAAACATTCTGGACCATTCTAACATTTCTTACTCTTTTTATTACGAACACTAGAAAAATAAATAATAATTTTTTTTCTTTTCATTATTTTTGTTCTCCACAAAATTCACTCACCTTTTCTTCAACCTCTTTCGTTGCCTATCGACTCGCATGCTAAAACGAAAGTTCTCTATATATGAATTAAGATTGTGTTTGGTTGGACTGATTTAAGGGGATTTACTATTTAAAAGAAAGATTGTTTGGTTGAAATTAGAAACTATAAAATAACCCTTGTAAATGAGGTAGAAATTACGAAATACTTTTAATTTTGGAAATTACAAAACACGCCTTTAAGTGGGTTAAGGGTTTGTCAGGTGCCCTATAACATGCTTATAGGTGCACCCCTTTATTTTTTTTTTTACACTTTCAAACAATATTTCTAATTTAAAATTTTCAAAATACCAAAATAATTCTAAACAATACAAAAACCACATATTTTTTTTAAATTATTTATTTTAATTCAAATGCTAAATTTGTAATTGTACTTCTTTATCATTTAAAAAAAAAAGTTTAAAATCTCACACAAGGGTCAATTAGTTTACCAAATTAGCTTATAATGAAAATTTTGAAAATTTTGAGCTTATTGACCCAAGTCACATTAATTCTTTTTACTTAATTTTATCACACTAAAATAATTAGAAAAATATAAAAAAGATATAAATTATAAACAAGAAACAATTATTAGCATTAATGTATATTTATTGTAACAAAATATATATATTATATAAAAAATAAACTGATTTATACCTAATTCTTCAAATAATTTATTTCAATAATTATATATATATATATATATATATATATATATATATATATATATATATATATATATATATATATTTATTTATATTTTTTTATTTTT
>Ga0099824_1001479_pt1 | contig 33097 bp, 20 predicted proteins | sample SiratrowhiteBW_FD_76837 | JGI IMG/M metagenome (GOLD analysis project Ga0099824, IMG submission 76837) | Root nodule microbial communities of legume samples collected from California, USA - Siratro white BW | ecosystem: Host-associated > Plants > Roots > Nodule | place: USA: California... | reverse complement strand
TATTTATTTATTTATTATTATTTTTTTAGATTCTGTTGTTTTAATTTAGATATTTTTGTTATTTTCTTGTTATTTTCGTTTTTTATTATTAATTATTTATTTTATTTCATTTTATTTTTTAAAATCACCACCTTTTCTTTTTTAGTCTTTTTTTTTGTTTTGTAATGGAAAAATTCAAATTTTATTTATTATTTTTATCATTATTATTATTTCAAGAAAATTTAAACTAATAAATATATATTTTTATATCATTATTTTTATCATCATATTTTAATTTAAAAGATTATCCGAACAAAATCAGGTATTGACAAATATATTCAAAATTTATCAATTTAATCAATATTTTTTTATGTCACACAACCATTTATTAAGCGAGGGCGACAAATTATTGATTAACAAAATTTAAAATACAAATCGAAATTTGATAACATAGTATGATTAACCAAACTATAACTGAATAAAGGTATAAATCAACATAAATAAAGAGAAAAGGTTTAAAAAATAATTAACCCTAATATATAAAATGGAAATGAAACAAAACTTTCGTGCTGCTAAAAAAGAGGCAATGCAATCGTAAACTGTCTCGACGAAGGCTTATCACGGATGAATTCTTCCTCCACTTTCATATTCACGTCCTGTATATTTTATATTATATAAAAAATTTATTATATTTTTAGTGTAAAATTATAAAAACTAAGAGCATCTTTTATTTCCTTTCATTTCTTTATAAAAGAAGTTAATATTTTATAACTGAATGACTCTCATCTTATTTATATAATTTTTCAAAATATAAATTGGATGTTATATTATTCGTTTTACATTTTTTTAAAAAATAAATTGGATGAAATATCATGTCATTCGACTTACATTAATAAAATATAAATTAGATCTCACTTCATCCGATTTATATTTTTTTTTGAAAAAATAAATCAGATAAGATGTCATCTAGTTTATATTTTATTTTGAAATATAAATAAGACGACACTTCATCCGGTTTATATTTTTTTGAAAAGGTAAACTGAATTACACCTCATCCGATTTATATTTTTTTTTGAAAAAATATCCATTTTAATAATTTCAATAAAGACAATTTTAGATTTTAAAATTTTATGAAGATGCAGGACGACATTATGGAGGTGCAGGTAGAAAAGCCCATGGGTTATAATTGGCCAATATTTGGAGTGAATCTTTCTACACCTCCATATTGACTTCCTGCACCTCCATAATTTTAACATATTCCCATTTTAACTTTGAAAAAAGACAAAAATAATCTTTACTATGGTAACTGAGATTATTTTTTTCACTTTGCGGGTTACACAAACCGCAATACAATTAAAAAATAAATATATTGCAGATTGTACAACCCGCAATTTCATGTTCTGCACCTTTCACATTGCAGGTTGTACAACCCGCAGTATAAAACTTTTTCTAAATACATTGCGGGTTGTACAACCCGCAATACAAAATTCTTTTGAAAAAAATTTGTATTGCGGGTTGTACAACCCGCAATGTATTTAAAAACAATTTGTGTTGCAGTTTATTCAACCTATTGCTGTGGTGTAGTGGTAATTATCATATTATTTTTACACCTAGCATGATAATCACCATTACACCACAACAGCAAGTTTGTCAATCTGCAACATAAATTGCTTTTTAAATATATTAAGGGTTGTACAAAATTGTATTGCGGGTTAACCCGCAATGTATTTAAAAAAAATTTTGTATTGCGGGTTGTACAACCCGCAATGTATTTAAAAAAAGTTTTATATTGCGAGTTGTACAACCCGCAGTGTATTTAAAAAAAAATTGTATTGCGGTTTGTACAACCCGCAATGTATTTAAAGAAAGTTTTATATTGCGGGTTGTACAATCCGCAATGTATTTAGTTTTTAATTATATCGCGGTTTGTGCAACCCGCAAAGTGGAAAAAAAATAAATGGCAGTTATCATAAATAAAGACTATTTTCGTCTTTTTCTCAAGATTAAAATGGGAATATGTTAAAATTATGAAGTGCAGGAAGTCACCATGGAGGTCTAGAAGAATCAGTCCAATATTTGACTCCATATATTACTTTTCTGCACCCCCATTTTTCAACCTGCACCTTCACGATTGAGTTTAATGACCAAACCACACTTTACGAATGCTGCAGCCGCTGTTACACTATCACTGAGAGCAAAAATAAATGGAAAGCTATTTTCATAATATATTTCATGTATTTCAGGCGATTTTGTTGTGAAAAACTCTTTCCAAAAAATGTATTTTTAAAGGTATTATATATGTTTTAGAGGTTTGCTTTAGAAAATTTGTTTTGAAATGTATTTTGGAAATTTTATTTTAAAAATATTGTTTTGGAAGTTTTATTTTATTTAAAAAGTATATTTTAGAATATATTTGATGAAATAAGAAATTGTTTTGGAACAAATAATTCAGAAATCACTTTAAAAAAGGGTAAAATAGTTATTTTCAAAATTCTAGAGTTATATGTTGAAACATGGGGGTGCAGGAAGTAAAAGCCTTGTCCCCGAACTCAAAGTTCGGAGTTTTTAATAAAATAGAAGACAAGCCATGGGTTGGGTCTCGAACTATGTCGGTTCGGTTTGAATAAATACCCAAACCCGACATTTGGCCCAGTTCTAGGGAATCTTAGAATTAGAATTGTCGCACCGAGGCCGAATATTTTGCTTTCGCAATTCCAATTCGCTACGCTTTTCATTCCATTCCATTCCATTTGTGTGTGGTGCTACGAATGAGGAAGGAGAAGAAGCGGTGATACAGAGATATCGACATCGAGAGACAGAGACAGCGAGAGGGAAAATGGGTAGTTACGAGGCGGTGACGGAGAAGCCGGCGACGGCGGCGAAGTGGGTGGTGACGTGCATGGTGGGAGGGGTGATCGTGGGGGTGTCACTGTTTGGTGCGTACTCTAGCCAGCTTGGAATGTTCTGGAAGACCCGAAGACGCCACAAGAAACCCGTTCGCGTCTACATGGACGGTTGCTTTGACATGATGCATTATGGCCATTGCAATGCCCTTCGCCAAGCTCGTGCACTCGGTGACCAGTTGATTGTTGGGGTTGTTAGTGACGCCGAGATCATTGCCAACAAGGGTCCTCCCGTTACCCCTCTTCACGAAAGGTTTCATCTTTCTCTTCCCTTTTGTAATTTAATTTACCGTTTCTTTTGGGGTGGTGATCTTCTAGGTTGCGATTTTGGCATTGTTTTCAATGTCATTTTTTTGTTTGTTTATTTTTGGGATCCGGTTCCTCTAATGTCAGCAATTTGCCTTGGAGGGTAATCAAATGAGTGGTTGATGAAACGGTCCATGTCATAGGCTTGTCTTTAACAAATCATAGATGTGTTAAAATCAAAGTTTTACACTGTTGTCGCGGGTTTTCACCTTCTCCATGGTGTTGAGTAGCTCCAAAGAGGTGGAATTCCTTGCGGTTTGAGGTGTAGTACTCGGACCTCTGCCGGAAGCCCTTGAGGTTGAGCATAATGTTCATGCACCCTTTTTTAAAAACCTTGGTTAAAGTATTAGCAGTTGATTTTATTATTGATACCTGATAACTCACAGTAATATTGGCCGCCTTAGAGGAGCCGGATTCTTAACTTTTTTCGTGAAACTTGATTGTTTGTTTGTTTTAATCTTGATGTGGCGTTTAGTGTGTTTTTTGTTGTGTTAGGTTGATGATGGTGAATGCGGTGAAGTGGGTGGATGAGGTTATTCCTGAAGCTCCCTATGCGATAACTGAGGAGTTCATGAAGAAGCTTTTTGATGAGTACAAGATAGATTACATTATTCATGGGGATGATCCTTGTGTTCTTCCGGATGGAACTGATGCTTATGCTCATGCTAAGAAGGCTGGTCGGTATAAGCAGATAAAGCGCACTGAAGGGGTTTCAAGCACTGATATTGTTGGTTAGATTTATACCTTGCTTTGCATTCTTTCTTTGGTTATCATTCCAATGCTCATGCTATTTGTGTCTATCATAGAATTTCCATAAATGATTGGATACAAATACTTGAGAATATTCTTTTGTCCTTAACGTGTTAAAGAGGTTGTGATATTTAGATATATGCATTTGGTATTGATAGTATTAGTCTGTATGAATCTGAACTTTTGATCGTGTAACTAAATCTTACAATTTATATTATTTTGACCAAAAAATAAAAATAATTAAAATAAGTGACTTTGGCTGGGCCTTTCTCTCCTGCATTACCCTGGGCAAAACTAAAAGTTACTGGCAATCCCATGTAAAGGATGATGAAACCTCTGGGCCATTCTCACTGAACTAGCAATGATTGTTACTCATTGTTCAATTCTAGATGGTTTTTTGTGTTGTTTGTTTGATGTTTACTTTATGCAAGCATGCATTTGCACTTTAGCTGGTGTTTATGTTTTCCCTCTTTAAGTTAAATTTCTTTCTGATAGGGTTTCCCTTATAGTCCTCACATATATATAAAATTAAACTATATAATAATTTCTTACCCAGGTCGCATGCTTCTCTGTGTAAGAGAAAGGTCTATAAATGACAGTCACAATCACTCTTCTTTACAAAGGCAGTTCAGCAACGGCCACAGTCCAAAGTTTGAAGCTGGTTCACCTGCTGCAACTGCAAGTGGAACTCGTATATCTCATTTTCTGCCAACATCTCGTAGAATTGTTCAGTTCTCAAATGGGAGGGTATGTTCATGTAAAATCTTCATTCTGATTTCTAATTGCTCTTAGCTTGCTATCAACTTCCTTAGTTCTCTACATTATTTCTGCAGCCTTTAGTCTTTGTTATGCTTGAATCATGAGTTTCACTTCACACCATGATTTTGGTCTATAAGACAAGTCTTTCATCATTTTTCATTGACAAATGCATTTTTTTTTATTTCCTTCTCATGTAGATTGCCTTCTAAGAATTTGATTTGGCTTCTGTACTAGATTTGTGGGCTGGAAGAGCTAGCAATATTTTTTTTTTTGCTTGAAAATCAACTGACAGGAAAGCCTGAGCCTGAGAATTGTATAAAATTAAAAATTGTTGCTAAATGGATTAAACGATGTTTACTTCTCAATTTTTGGTGTATATGGTTGGAGAAAAATGCTCGAATTTAAATGGGCCAGGTGTTGCCATTTAATTTGGGATCAAGATGATCTCTTGGCTTCTTTGTGGTGTTCTGCCAAGTTTTTTAGTGTGTCCTTGGGGAGGGGGGCCTGTCTTTGGTAGACTTATGAGATATTGACATGATGTCAGATGTACATGTTCTTAGTATTTTTTTTTCCACTTTTGTTCTTTGTTTATATTTTGAGGATTTCTTATCCTCTTGTATTTATATATCTCAATAAATTCCATGTAGGTAAGTCTGATAATTGGGAATTAAGTTTGCGGCAAATGATAATAGGTGTTAATTGCTTATTGCTAATGGTTACAGTTTGTTTTGATAAGATGACATGGAAGTGTCTTTGGTAGGGTCCAGGCATTTTCCTTTAGTTATGTATACTTCATGCCATCATGTATGAAAAATAAGTGAACAGCAGAATCGGTGACATACAATTACAAATCTAGTGACAAGACAACATACTCAGGCTTCCAGAAATTTATTTTTAAAGTACAGGTCTCGGTTTACACTGCTGACTTTTGTTAATGTCGGTGACATTTAGGTTATGTTTGGAGTGATGGAAATGGATGGAATGATAATAGGTTCTCTTGTTTTTGCTTAAAAAGATGGAATGCATTCCATCAAATACCTCTTTTTCTCCCCATTCGATTTGGGGGAAAGGGGGTATAAGATGAAACCAGCCCTCGTCTTTTGCATTCCATAGTAAAAATATCCAAACAAAGAAGTGGTAACTTAATTCTATTCCATCAAATTCACTCTGTAGCATTTCATATCATTCCACTCTCCATAAGGTATCCAAATGTAGCCTTAGGTAGGTATGGCACCATGAGCAGGTGCAGGCAAATGATGTAGCAAATCAGATCATTGATACTTGAGTGAGGCACAAATTGAGGTTTTAGTTTTAAATAAAAACTCCAGCTTGAGTTCACTGGCTTAATAAAAATAAACAAACTAACAACGCAAATCATCACTGCCATTCTTCTACCTAAAACCGTAATTACCTGAATTAACCCAGACTACCTTTTTGTTAGGTCCTGTCTTTGTTCAGGTTCATGGGTCGAATGGAACCCATGATTACCCTTCGAAGTTGTTAAAACAGCAACCTTCCTGAAAAACTGAAAAATGAAAAGCAGATTGAATTTTGAATGCTACACAAGTTACAGCAAACAAGGCTTTCTGGTTGTGGGAGACATGAGTGACTTATCTTGCTTGACCTTCACTGGAGAACTTTTGCTATTGATGTGAACATGTTCAGTAATCATAATTGACTAGCAATGGACCCAATAGTTTTGGAGAGTAAATCTAGTTATTTTTCAAGCCTGTGGTCTTCTAATTTTTTTTTTCAAGTGTGATTATGTGAAGAGATCAAGAGACTATATATCTTTTCAGCTTGTTTCTATTTTTTTCTCTCCATTTGCTCTATTCTCTATATGACTTCCTTCCATTTGCTGAGAGTTATGCCAGTAACTATTATGGCATATCTCTTTGTATAAGTTGCTGATTTGGTCTTCTGATTAGTATTATAGTTGTGATTGAATCATGATGGTTGGTTTATTTCTCCCCATTTGCTTATAGAGTATATTACTTTGAGATAGTGTAACATTTTTTTCCAAATAATTTTTAGTAGATCCATGCTTTGTGTAGGCTGTACCTGTATGTAGTAATTTCTTCGTGTCACTTGATAATTTATTCATGCTGTTCCAGGGTCCAGGACCTGATTCTCGCATTGTATATATAGATGGTGCTTTTGATCTCTTTCACGCTGGACATGTGGAGGTATGGTTTCAAGACTCTGTTACATATACCTAAAAACAGTTTTTTTATTCAAATCTCTCTCAGCTTAGTAATATATTGATTGTAAGCTGTTTTTTATTGCAAAGTAATCCACCAAACAAGCATCTGTATCAAATCAAATGTGTCAGTCTCACAACATTGAGTGGTGGGTGGGGAGAAATAAACATAAGATAACTAATATCCTGTTTTGTAGTGTTGCTCTTATTGAATAATCTATTGTCATTTCCCTAATGTTATATCTGGCAAAATAAATGTCTGGGTATTAGATGGGGGTTATTTTGGGAGGGTGTGACGGGTAAATTATGTACTGGTAGGGTGCAATACTTTTTACTTATATGCTATTACTTACACTTAGATTGTTTTAGTGTATATCTGACTGACCTTTATGTTATATAGATCTTGAGGCTTGCCAGGGATCTGGGAGATTTTCTACTTGTTGGAATACACACTGATCAGACAGTCAGGTTGTCAACCTTTATATCTCTCTTTTCCCCACCTTATTTATTTTTTTAAAATTTTATTTTTATACCTATTATCAGTGTTATCAATGATCAATAGTGGCAACCAGAAAATTCACTATGGAAATAAGCCGGATGGATAGTTGGCGAATGTAAGGTGCATTTGGCCATACTAAGTGTCAGATGCATCAAAAATTACTGAAGTGAAGCAATTAAACTATTTTTTGACATATCAAACTTATCAAACGTTTCACACTCTTGAAGTTAAAAGAAAGGTAAAAACAGAAAGACCAATACTAGAAAAAAATAATATATGATGATTGTCTGATCATGAAGTATCACCTAAATGATGTGAGCAAGCTGGAAAAAAATTGTACAAAGTAGCTTTTCATGGGGGCTGAATATTGGATGACTGGGGGTGGGGTTGAATTTTACTCATTAGGTTGCTATCACACTGTGATGTCATTGATGTGGAGGTGTTAAGATTGGCCCTGTTAGTTAGACCTTGTCAGTTGAGAGGAGGCCTATAATCTGTTAGCATAGGTAATTACTTAGCTTGCTATAGCAGGCAAGAGACGATTTGGGAGTTAGCTGATGAAAATTAATATGAGTGGGACTATGTGAGAGACAGGGCTTTGAACTCCTGTTAGTTTTTTCAGTTATCGTATATTGTTCTCTCGTCCATTCTGCCATCATACTGGTACTAATTGGAAATAGGGATTTGATCAATAAAATGTCATTCCATTCTAGTTTCTGATCCAGTGTCTGCAGGTGGTTGTCATGGTGCCACCCTTGTGAGGTTGCATTGCCATGGTGCTACTGTGACGATGGTTTGTGTAAAATCTGCCAGGTCATTTTCTGCCATGGGCGACTTTACATGAAATTATAAGGGGGTGATACAGTTAGTTTTGGGCCTGTTCTTGGAAGTTGTTTGCACCATTTTATATATTGCAACTTTAAATTTATCTTTTGTACTATGAAGGAAGTCTCAAGTAAAAAAAAGTTAATGGTACTTTTCTCAAGTCGTATTGTCTCTGAAATATGCCGTAAGATTATGATAATTTTGTTTTATGTGAAAGATTTTGTTTTTCTTCTGTCTAGCATTGTATTCAAGATTAATCTATCTTTTCTATTTATTCGTTGCATTTTTATGGTGTTTGGATGAGGCTCCATAGTTATTGGGCTTTGCATCATTGCCGAAAACTATGTTTTACAGTAATAGAAACTCTTTTGCGTTCGATTGTAAGTTATAAATTTGAATTAGTAAAATTTCAGCATCTAAATTTTGGTTATGTTTATATTTCATACAGGGTGGTAATGTTTGGAAATTTTATATTGTCATTTCTTTCTTTGTAGTGCAACTAGAGGATCACATCGTCCTATCATGAATCTTCATGAAAGAAGTCTGAGTGTTTTAGCATGTCGCTATGTGGATGAGGTCATAATTGGTGCACCATGGGAGGTGTCCAAAGATATGGTTAGTCTCATTTTAGCTTATTTAATTTTTCATTAATTTTGTGCGTGGCGATTCTTTCTTTTCTATTGCTGTAAACATTCTTAAGCCACTTGATTTATTAATATTTGTAATACCAATACTTGTAACTGACAAAATTTATTCACCCTTATTTATTTTGAAATTCTGAAGTCAGTACATGGTAATTATGCATGATTTCTCTCTTTTGAATTGGTCTTCTTTTAGGTGATGTTCACTATTTGATGAAAGGGGGAAACTTGAGCATTCCCTGAACCTTCACTGTTTATCCTTTTACATAAATGGTTCCTTGTTGCCCTTAAATTGTTTACAGGACAGCACTTGTAGCTTCTATCAGGATTCTGCATATGACTGTTTCAAAGTAGTAATGATTTTGATTTCTTTAATACATAAAGATCCGGCAGTCTTGGTTTACTAATAAATTTTTTCTTGTTTACCTTTTTTTTCATTTGCTTTATGTTAGTTTTGATCATTCTAACTAATATTATCTTTGTAACCCTTTTGTAAAATACTGCATAAGTTGGTTGAGTTCATGACATTCAAAATCTCTTGTTTCTCACAATTTTGTTTTCTGTGCGTCTGTCTAATTATTATTTTAGTTATAAGTGCAGCAACATAGCCAACCCACTTATTGAGATAAGGTTTTGTTGCTGCAAAGCAGCAAATATTATTGACAATTTCTTGGTTGGTTGGTTCAGTTGGAACATGTTCCATTTTACATATTTTGCTATTAATTAAGTAATCACATGGTTTAAATTCATTTGATTGCAGATCACTACGTTTAACATCTCATTAGTTGTTCATGGAACCATTGCAGAAAATAATGATTTTCAGAAGGTACATTGTGCTATAGTAATGTATTTACAATTATTACTTCTTTTTTTGTATAAGTTGCTTGTGCATCTCCAACTATCCCTTCTTTTATCACTAATTGACATTGGTTTCCATATAGGAACAAAGCAATCCATATGCTGTTCCTATTAGCATGGGCATCTTCAAAGTTTTAGAAAGTCCTTTAGATATAACCACTACTACAATAATTAAAAGAATTGTCTCAAATCACGAGGCATACCAGGTACTTTCAGACCTTTGTTTGGTTAGAAGTAATTGTCGATTTCTTTGGCTTATTATTTTTCAATTTTATTTTTATAATACTTGTTACTAGAAGAATGCTAGCATATTTAGCATGCTTATTATGATGGTCTGTAGCATTTAAACTCTAAATTATAAATTAGTATGTGTAGTGTATAATACTCAGAGCATGCATATATATATACTTGGGTTAACTTCTCTTTTGGATTTGTTAGTTTAAGATTAGTATGTAGTATGACATTTGTTGTCAAAATATATCAGAATTCTACATTTAAAGAACCTGTCTCAACTATAATTTGCATAGGGAAAATATTAAAAAAATATAGTAATATTTTAATAGCAATCCGTTAATTACTATCCTATTTAGTCTTGTTAGCTAACCACTTCATAACAAAATCAAACATCCAGTTACTGGTGTCCTTTTCATGGAGCTCATTTCTTCTTTCTGTTAATCCTTTTTTTTATACATACATTAGTTGTTCACAAATATAAATGATATTTTGCCCATTTTAACTTTTATGGCTTGTTTGGTAATTTGGTTTAGTAGTTTAGAAACCTTTTATTTTTTAAGGCCTTCCTTGGCAAATAAATGACTTATGGCATAGATTATGTGGAGGGAATTCATAAGTTAGAAATATGGTGGCAAAGGTGGGTGAACTACTCCCTTAAAGCAGAAGTAATTTTTTTTTTTGTTTGATGGGGTTGATTTGCATTTGATATTACCTATTTTAATCAATTCTTTTTGGTAGGTTAGGAGTGAATTGATTTTCTCACTCCTATTGGAATGAGGTTTGATTTCAAGAATTGTGAGGGTAACTAGACACTATATGAAGTAGTTGGAGCAAGTATTATAGGCAGAAGTTTAATGTTTAGAAGGGAGTGAGTGAGGTATACATCAGTCCACTAAGCCTAATGGCGGTTATGTTTGTGGAGATGTTTTTTGTTTTCTCCAACAAATGACAAGAATACTACGTTGTTCTCTGATTTCAAACAAGCAGAATATTTGAAATTGTGTGAAAATATAAAATGAAAATAGTAGACATTATCGCAAACTAAGGTTTGCCTGGTTTGAAAGGGCGAAGAAGTATCTTGAATCCATTTTAAATAAATGATGTGGAGATTGGTGGGGATGTCATGCAACGGATTGAATGAAGGGCAGAGACTTTTGTTGGCTAGAATGCCCCATCAAAATTGAAAATTTCCGAGATAGGTTGTGTGAATTTATATGTTAGTGAATGATGATGGGAAAAGAGCCTTACTGAAAAGAGATGAACATTTCAATGTGGATTAGTGGTGTGCATGAAGATTAGACATACATGTAGAGAGAATATCTGGTTTTCATCCAACATACGTCGTGTGTTTAGTTTGTTTTTGACTTCATCACTTGTTTTTGGTTTTCTTTGGCATGCAGAAACGAAATGAGAAGAAGGGAGAGAGTGAGAAAAGATACTATGAGGGCAAGGGTCACGTGTCTGGAGACTAATTTGTGTCTCGTTTGAAGCGCAAACACATAGACAGACACTAAGCTTTTAGTCTTATCGAAAAATAGGTTTTTGTTCGACTTGGTAAACTATGTTGGACATCGTGTTCCGTGTCTCTACAAGTTAACTAACACAGTTGACACAAGTATCAAAATGGTGTTTCCAAATAATTTGGTGATCAACTAAATTATCACCAAATTATGTTGTTGAAGGTATACTTGAATAGACTCTTGAACCCAAATGTTCAACTCGTGCTACCATCCGAACACAACTTATTTTTCTTCATTTTTTTATCTTTTCAATAACCTATATTGTATTATTTATGTGTGAGAATTTGATGGAGAGTTGTGTTGTCTGATTGAGTATTATTTTTTTTTGTTTGATCAATTAGTGAAAATGTATTAGGTAAAAATGACTGTTGAATAGTTTTAGATTTGAGTTTATGTTTATTATACCAACTAAGTTGTGCTGTTTATGCTTACCAGTGTATGTTATGGACATGGATTTGAATTACATTATTACTTGTTGATAACATTTGTGCTGAGTTTGGATGAGAATGAAAGAGGAATAAAGATGAAAGCAAAGGGGGGAAAAGATGAAATGGGATTTACTCTTTTAGCACTGTTTTGCAAAGAAAACTGAGAAAAATAATTTTATAACGCAATATAATTAACTATGTTGAAAAAATATACTACTTTATATTGTTTTCAATTACATAACTGAATGTGCTTTTATCCCAATTAAGCCGTTTTTAAATACAATTATATAAGGTTTAAATATATTTTCTAGTGATTTAAGACAATAAAGAATATTTTAAGTTAATATAATTATATTTCTAGGTATGTAATTTAATAAGTAATATATTTATTATTTAGTATGAATTAATTACCGAATGAAAATAAATTTATTCAGAAAAATTGATCGCTCTACATACTAGCCTTCGAGGTGGGTGGTCTTAAGACATGGATTTGCTGGATCTATATACAACCTTGTACTATATTAGGGATTTTATCTTGAGAAACAAAAATAATAAAATATGTTTTATGCATTTAAAATTAACAATTAGAGTATTTTAAAATTTTATGTAATAATAATTATTTTTTTCCTTTTTCTATTCTTAAACAATTTCAAATTAATAGTTGCGTTAAATATAGTTTAAATCCCAGCCCATATTATTGTGTATTATTGACGTTCAGTGTATTTTTTTTTAATTTTTTTATTAGCTATAATTAATTCAGTACTAAAAATCAAAATATTAATTAAATTATTTTTAAGTGTATAATTCAATTAAGTAATATATTTAATATTTTTGTAAATAGGATAATCACATTTCTTTAATATATTATGAACAATATATTTCTGAATGATTATAGTTCTTTATAAAATATTTAGTGAAATAAAATGATTATATATGATATCTATTTTAAAACTATAATTTATCGTTTTGTAGGCAAAGACTAGTTAGTACAATATATTAATATATCATGAATAAAATTATTTCATATTAGTTTAAATTGTGTAAAGTAGAAAAAGAATAACAATAATCTTTCAATATTTAATATAGAATTTTAATATATTTTAATTAGTAATTCGTAAAAATATATAATCAATTTTAATTATTTTTAATAAAATACAATTTAAATTAAATTATTGGCTAAAAGTACACACACACACATCAAATAATAAATATATTACCTGATTAAATGTATGCAAAAAATTTAACTATCTTAATTGCAAATATTGTTACTTTAATTATATCAATTAATATTTATCTTAATTGCAAATATTGTGTTTAATTATATAAACTAATATTCTCCATTTTAGTGTTAAATTAATTACATTTAAGGATAAGAAGTGAAAAATATTAATTAGAAGATTTCAGGAATTTAAAACTTACAAATATTTTTGCAAGAATTGAAAACAAACTGAGTTATATTTGCAGCGACCGAAAATGTATTTAAGCCTAATAATTATAATGATAGTTAATTAAATAAAATGTTATCGATAAAAATAAATATTCAATTAATTTGAATACATAATAATATAATTTTTTTAAATTAAATAATTTAAAAAATTGACTTAGAGTATTTATATTTTACTTCTCTTAATAAAATAATTTCTATTTCTATTTTATTTCTTTTCAACTAAACAACCTTTGTTTGTACTAATTTTCACCTATTTTTCTTCCACTCCCTGTGCTTATTTTCTTGAGGTTATGCTGAACCTACAATAAATTTACTTAATTGCTGAATTTTACCAGCAATTTTATGTGACAAATTTTACCTGTACTTTTTGAGGACGTTAATTCTAATTTGACGTTCAGTTATTACTTTTCATAGTTATTAGAGTTATATTTAAACATATTTGATATGATATATTTAGAGAAATATGAAAATCAAATCAATACATGATAATCACAAGTGAAAGTATTATATACACCTGATTTTTTTTTTCTCGAATGGTGGATTAGTTTACAAAGGTATGCTTTAACTGGTGAGGCAATTTGAGTGAAGTAGAAAATCTCTATAAGATTTAAAAATTTAATAGTTTTTCTTCCAATAAAGAAGTAACGAGATTGCTTTATTGGTTCAACCTGTGGCTGTTGAACAAACTCATTATTATATTATAGTTAAGATGCTATGAACTAGAAAAAGTGGAGCAAGTTGCAAAGACTTGAATCTAGCAAGCTTACAAAAACCTTAAAAAGCTTGAAAATGACCCTCCATCTTTATTTTTTAAAATACCAATTAGTCACTTCAAGAGACAGGAGCGTGCAGACAATCTAACGGGGGATGATATAGAAATGTTAACTATGATTGTCTCTTCTTACCCTCAGTTTCCCTAACAATCTCCATTAAAATACATCATTAGGTACTTGCGTGTTTGGGTCGTCTTTCTCTTTCACTGCTGATGATGTGAGGAGGAGCCAGTTACATTAGTTCTGATGCCATCACGATTACAACTACACAGATTTCCACACAATAATTCCCACCCACATGAACACAAGCCCAAACATCCATACACAAATTATGCACCGGGCTTCTTGTCACATTATCATGTACAAAGCAACAAAACAAGGATGCACCCACATTTTAACAACTACAATTTCTTGAGATAAGTGGAGATTCGAGAAGCACACCAAGAAGACAGGCTTTTAACGCTGAATGAGATTATTATCTCACTCGTAGTGCTGCTGGGGCACCTGGTGAACAATTTGGGTTTGGAGATCGACAAGTAGCACCAGGACCAACATTGTTTGAAAACCTTTGACGCATACGGTAGTCAGAGATTTTGTTCATGGCAAAAGGCCCAGCACTCACACTGTTTGATCCAGATAATGAGACTTCACCTGCACCAACACTGGAACTTTGTAAGGGTTCCAATGTCTCAACTACATCGCTCATTAGGGGCCTCGCTTTGGGATTTTGGCTTAAACAGTAATAAGCCAAGCTACATGCTTTTTGTGCAGCCCTCACTGAGTATTGATTCTCCAATCTAGGATCAATTATTTGTAGCAGCTTTCTCTTGTCATTTAGCTTTGGCCTTGCCCAATCTACCAAGCTCTGTTCCTTGCCAGGTCTGGTCTTGTCAACTGATTTTCTTCCCGTTAAGAGCTCCAAAAGGACAACGCCAAAGCTATAGACGTCACTCCTAGCCGTCAGGTGGCCTGACCATTTTTTTCACAAATGCCAAATTTATGAGTGTCAATGCACGCTTAAACATGCACCCATGGGAATGCAGAACAATGACAGTAGCTCATTATATGCAACAATGTAATGTAAAAATGCTTGTTTATTTTGAAAACATCAGGACACACAATGAGAAAATAATCTTGAAATTATATTTAGGGGACAATATGGATCGTTTTAAGAAATTCTGTAGCCAAGTTGAAAGATTGAAGGACAACAAACAATTGGGATTGATCCCCAATGTGATAACAATATCTTGTTTCCAAAATAGTTATTTCATAAACCGTCTTTCTTGGTCCATCCAACAATTTTCACCCTGGCTACTTCACATTACAAAACATGGTGAGAACAAAAATCTTTTATTCAAGTTCGAGTTTTCAAGCAATTTGTAGTTTCCATTCCTTTTACAAATTGAACATATTTGAAAACAAAGGTCATACCAGTCATTACATATTCAGGGGCAGCATAACCATATGTACCCATGACTCGAGTGGATACATGGGTTTCGTCACCCTGCGGTCCTGCTTTAGCTAGTCCAAAATCAGAAAGCTTTGCTGTATAATCCTATGAAGTCATTCGGTATCACAGTTAAAAAAATAGTAATTCCTTTATACAGCCATAAAATACAACGGAGAGAGATAAATTAACTTTAAAATAGCAGAAACTTACCGAGTCCAACAATATATTAGACGTTTTGAAGTCACGGTAGATAACCGGCCTTTCAGCATTGTGGAGAAATGCAAGTCCTTTGGCAGCTCCAAAAGCAATCATCATTCTTGTAGCCCATGATAAAGGGACAGTTGCCTCTGGAAGAATCAAGAAAGGTCATATCCACAAGTTCAAAAACACCCAAAGACAAAAGTCTGAGCTTAACTCAGTATTACAACTAATAATGAAAAAGAAATCAGAACAATCTATTGTTCAAGATGATTTATCTAGTTACAAAGTGAATAAAATATATTGAAGCAGATCAGTAACAACATTTCCAGATTCTCAACCGTATCCAAAAGTGCATGTGTCAATCATTAGTTGTAAACTGTAAGGCAGTGTTATCTTGAACTGAGGAAACAACAGCGACAATCTCTCTACAATTGAAATAAATTAGGCAATCTTAGAGAGCTTAAATTGAAACTCTAGAAAAACTCTCGTGAATTCAAAGCACATTCCCACACCAGAACAAGTGCAATCAAATATCCACTTTCTCCGTAGAAATTCTTATGCATTATAAGTGTACTGCACTCAGTGGCTTAGATTCTATTACGAAGAACAGCACAGAAATTAGGCTCCTTTAAAATACTTCATTGATTTTCCAATCAACATCCATAACTTCCTCGCTTCATCAAAGCCAAATCCAATCCCAGTAATGCATGTTACACTTTAAGGCCCTGTTTGGATAAACCTTTTAATAATCACTTAAAGGAAAAAGAAAAGAAGCATATAGAAAAAATCAAACCACTCCCATGAGTTAAAATGCTGTCTAACTTCTCCAAAAGCTAAGTTTGATTCACTTTCTATATTCTTTTATTTGAACTACTAGTTGAGAAATCTGTCTAAACACAACCTGATTAAATTTCTCACTCGTTATGTACTAGTATTTACTTACCATAGCTGTTTTACTCTTTAGTAAAACACTAGAAATTTCTCTCCACTTAGATCCAAACCCATTCCAATCCTAAACTAAGCAAGAACGCAAACAACCAAATTTTTCATTTCAAAAGCGTAAAACCGGCCGTACTTCGGAATAAGTGGTTTTCCAAACTCCCTCGGAACATGAACTCGTACACAAGCAGCCTATGATCATCTTCACAACAGTACCCAATCAACTTCACCAGATTAGGATGCCTTAGCTGCCCTAGAAAATTCACCTCCGTCTGCACACACACACACACACACACAAATCACAAAATTAAATAAACAAATTAATCAAGTAAGTAAAAAAGAAGAAGATGCAAAACGCACAAGCCACTCTCGATGTCCCTGTAATCCTTCCTTGTTCAGAACCTTAACCGCTACAGGGAGCGATTTGAGTCCCACTCTAACGTTCTCATCAATGTAGCCTTTGTAAACGGTGCCGAACCCTCCCTCGCCGAGGATGTAGTCTCCGCGGAAGCTCTTCGTTATGGTCTCCAACTCGTAGAGCGTGAACGATATCACGTGCGTGTTGCTGCTATTGTTACCGCGCGGTGTCGAACACGCTTCGCTCAGATCCGAAGCGCACTCACTCAGATTGTGTCTGTGACCGTGACCGTGACCGTGCTTCTTCTCGCTACCGGCATTCTGACTCCTCGCACTGGCGCCCAGGGACGCCGCATGGTGAAGCTGCTGAACTGAAGCAACCAAAATAAAGCAATGCAAGTGAGTTTCAGAGTTAACACAGTGAAATTGAATTGAAGAAAATGGTGATTAGTAAATGATGTAAGTAATTGATAGGAAAATTGTGAGCCCTAGATCTGGAACCTTGGGCGTTGGAAACTACGGCAGATTCCTCTCTGGTTCCGCAGTTTCCCATTCATTCAAGTGGTGGAGCGGGGAAACGCCGTCGTGGGAGCAATTGTTGCGGTAGTGGTTGCGGAGTAGCAGGCGACGGTGCTGACGGCGGCGGCGGCGGCGGTGGTGTCCGGCAGGACCAGATTTTCATGCTTCGGCTTCTCCCCCCGTTCTGTTTCTCCCGTAATTCTTTTCAGCTCACTCGCTCCCTCCTTAATGCCATATTTAATCGCTTTTTCTGATTTTGCTTTTCATCGTACTCCACTATTTATTTCTTTATCGCTTTGCTCTTTTTTTTTTTTAATTTAATATACTTATTTATAAATATTATTATTGTGTTTTAAATATACAATTAATGTTCACGCTCCTGTTCTGTGCAACATTTCATTTCTTTTCTTTTTATTTTCTCTGTTATTATTAATGCATCATTTCTATTTAGTTATTTTAAAAATATTTTTATCGTTGGAAATGTCATTACCGGGAATTTAAAAGAATATCTTAAAAAACCGTCACTATATAGTTTTTATTATTTCTAGATTGTAAGATTTGTTTTAGAAGGATAACTTTATATATTTCATAATGATTATTATTTTGTGCCAAGAAGGCCAATTTAAGACAAGATATTATCCTAATAAATAATGTTAATTTCCGATCCTACGTTTACATTGCTGTGTCTATATTTATTATTGATAATAATGAATGGCTTACTTTAATAAAATAGAGAATCTTGTATTAATAATTATTTGAAATTAAACTAATTATAAAAAAAGGTATATGAATTAACAGCATGAAACTAAATTGTTAATAGAATAAATGCAGTGTATTAGTGTTAACTAAGTATTATTAATAGTGGGTATTGCATTGCTTTCAAGTTCCCCGTTTTTAGTACTTAAGTCTTCGAAATTTGATTAACGTCTAAACTCAGATTTAGATTATATTAACCGTGGTATTCATGAATCACGAGTTAGGTGGTACCTATATTTTGATCAATTCATTTTATACTTAAAAACTTTTGAACAAGTGTTATTTCTCATGTTTTTTTTAGGATTATTTCTCTTAGGTTTAAATGATTATATGCAATAGCTACATAATTAAACTTTTGTCGATATCCTTGACCTATCAAAAGGTCATTATTGTTTACTCATTGCTTATGCCCTTTTTTCTTTTTTTTTTATGAATTATATGCTATAGCAATTATAAGGACACTTATTAGCACGTTAATGGGTAGGTGACAAAAAAAAAAAAGTGTTAAGAAAATTTAATCATAAGGGAACATATTGGAGGCACATTTCTTTTAAGGGAGGTAAGGTTAATAAAAACTCACATCTTGCAAAGGTCAAGTTCTACTTCATACAATCAAAATAGAATTAAAATAGAATATTTTTTACGATAATATATTATTGTCATCGTTTTACAGTTTGTTGGAAACTTTTTACAGATTATGTTATCATTATATCCTATGGTTATGATTATGAAGTTTTATTATTCCCTTATACATATTTATTTTAGTGCCATATTTTCAACTGAAAACTTCTCGAGCTTTAGAAAACTTTTCTTAAATTTATATTTTCGTTTTTATATCATAGCTTTTAAAACAAAGAACGACAAAACACTTTCATATTTCTTCATTAGTACGAGTCAAATTGAATAGAAATAATTTTTTTCTTCGAAAGTCTCTCACCATTCCATTAATCTGCTTCAAATAGTTACATAGAGCACAAAGGAACATTTTGTGATACAATATTGCTTTTGCGCATTTCTATATGGAGTTATTGTTATATAATGAAGAAAATAAATTAGAATGTTAGATTTAATTAACCACATTTGTTATAAAAAGGTGTATTTATCCATATATATATATATATATATATATATCAATGCATTTGATAAATATTTTTTTATATTGAAACTTTGTAATTGATTTGTATTAGATGATTATAATTATTATTATTGATAACTATTGTTTAGTCTATTTTTGTGATGAATTGCGATAGTCAATAATAATGAAGATTATTTTTATCTCTTTATTTGCTTTCATTTTTTTATACAACTTTAATCAATAATTATTGTTGATATATATTAATTTAGTTATTTTTTTCAATTTTATTAACTAATTATTATTATTATCATTATATTATTTTATTTTAATTTAAAATAAATTTGTATGTCTTAATTTTTTTGTTACGATTTTATTAATTATTATTATGTAATTGTTATTGTTAATTTTTTTGTTAATTGTTGAATGTAACAAACATAGTTTCAAATAATTAAAGAATGATTATAGAAAAATGATTTTAATTAATGTCTTTAATTGACAGCATGCAGTTATATCTTACTAGCATGAAATATATATATATATATATGAAAAAATTTATTAATTTAAAATCCTATCCAGCTGACAGAATTTATCTATTTTAATAAATATTTTTTTTATATTTTAGATATTAATGTGAAAAAGTACACCAAAATAAGAAAAAAAGTCAAAAAAACCTTTAGGATTTTTCATTTATTTATTATTTTTTTATTGTCGATAAAAAATATGATAAAATTAGATACTTGCTCAAAAAAAATTTCATAAACTTAATTAAGAAGTATATGAACAATGCATAATTTAACCAGATCAAATTAAGAATAATACTCACAAATAAGAAAGAAGAGGGAAAAAAATCAAAAATATTCCCTCTACTACCATGAACAACATTTATCCCTCTTATCAACAATCCAACCATTAAAATTTAAAATTATGTATCTACATGGAAGAATAATTTTCAAAACATGCGGATTTCTCTCTTTTTCTTTATAATAAACTAGTGTGAAAAAGTATAGAAGACAATATTTTCTTTCCCTCGATATTGTTTTTTTTTTTTTAATAAACTTTGTTTTAAGAAAATCAATCATAACTTGATCAACCAATTATATACTAAGTTAACCATTACTCAAACTTCTAACAATTTTTCATATTATAATCAATTTTGTATAAGAATTAGTTAAAATATTTGATTAATCAGTGAAATTTAGAACCGACCTTCACATTTTGCCTTACTTTGTCAATGATTTAGCATAAAAAAATAATTTATTTAAATATATAGAGAAGCCATTATTAAAAAGAAATGCAAATTTAATAGCATTTATATAATCTTAGTCTTTGAAAAATAGTGTATGAAAGATTAATCACCTATTCACATTATGCATGGATTTTTTTACAATAACACCACCATTAACCAATTTGTAGAAAGATTGGACTTCCCAACGTACTAATTAATCACTATTATTTAAAATTGAATTTTGCATATGTAAACTCAAATTTATTTGGTGACTAGTTTGGAATAATATATAATGTTATTAATTTAAAATATAAGCTGAAAAAAATTAATGAAATTATTGACCATTCAAAATAATTCTCTCCCATAAAAAAATAGCATATTAATTAAAATCAATACTGAATAATCTGACCATTTTGCACTCCCTTTCCAACATCATATAACATTAAAATACAACTGAGTTGACAGCAACTCATCTGCATCACGACAATGAAACCAATTAATCAACATATTGAAAACTTATTTCCCAATTAAATCCACCTTAGTTGCATCCAAGCTCAAGTGAATTGTGGGATTGATGTAAATTCACTTACTAACTCGTAAAATATAATAAAAAATATTATTTTTTTCTGTAAATTTTTTTATAGAACATAATAAAAAATATTATAAAACTACTAAATTAAGATTATCATTAATTTTAAACTAAGGGCTCAAATTCTTACATTCTAATTACTAAATAATATATCCTAAAAAAAACTAATAAAACTATGACAGTTTACTCATTCACTTTTAGAAAAGCATGGTCACCTTGCTGTTTCAATAGTAAGTTTCATTGAAAATATATTATGAAATTTTAAATAATTTTTATTTGCAATTGAATTGAAAACGAAAATTATACAATATATATTTCCGGTCCAGCAAACACACATTAGATTATTTTATTTTAGCACCTTCACCAGTATAAACCCTACTTATTTCTTTCATTGAATAATGAAAAATATATTTGACATTTTTCCAGCAGGTTGCCGAATGCTCCATTAAAACTATTGGAGTTTAAATTCTGTAAGTAAATGACTTGAACTAGGATCCAAAATGCGTCATGATTATTGTATTACAAAATCTGAGGAAGAAAATGGTTAGGTTCACAGTTTTGATTTTAGTTGTTAAATTTAAAACTTCAATCTATTAAATCTCTGATTTCAAACTAAGAATCAATTCTTAATGTAGAGATCAGGACTAAAACTGTACATATATATAACTGGAGGACTAATTCCTATTTTTTCAATTATAAAGCTGAAAAATCTAATTTTAAACCTAGCTATCACTTTCTATCAAAAAAACTACTGAACCATGTGTTTCTGCACCTTGTTTTTGTAATTCTCTTAAATTAGTTTAAGTTAAATGTTGTTTTTTACAAGTACTGTGACAACCCACATAAGTCTTCTTGTTATTTCTTCTTCTATATATATAACTTACTCCTGTGAATGATGAAACTATATATCTTAGACAGCTGCATGTATAATAAATAATCCAGATAATGTGTCATTTACTATTGGCTTACATTTAGGATTAAAAAGCAGTATATTTATTTAAAATTTATTTTTTATAAATTATTTTGTTTTATTAATTTTAATTATGATAATAAGTGGTTCAATAAGATTCAATAATCTTATAAGATAAATATTATTTTAAAAAATAATTTTAAATTTAACTCAACCTTATAAATTATTTATAAAATAAGATTTATATTTACTTATAATATATTAAAAAACTTTATCTTTAATTATATAAGATCTCTAATTATATATATAATATAATTTATATCAGATTCCAAAATGAATATGCTTGATGAATGATAACAACATGATTTTTGAGAGAAACAAAGATTTTGAGCATCACCATGCTAATACAGTCTATGTGGTGTGCAAGATATACATCAAAATGAAATTAAGAACGTCCATTGATGAGGAAGTTGAATACATGCTCAGAACTCCATAAACAATGACTCAAAAAACAAGTCTGTAGTGCTACCAAATTGACCATTCTTAATCAGTTTGTACAGTTTTCCAAGGTGAAAGCATTAAGTAGATATTTTCGTGCTTGTGGGATACTCTAAGGGATATATCAGTTAGTTGGAGATTGATTTGACGGATAATTAGTTAAATAATTACTTTTTTTAAATTAGTGCAATTTTATACTGTAATAACAGACAATTTTTCATTACGCAAATGAATAAATTGTATTAGCGAAAAAAATTATACTAGTATAGCACCATTTCAGTTATTTAAACCAAGTTACACTTAAATCGTGCCAATAAATCGATCTCTTTAAGTTGTTTACAATTTTTCCATTTGTAAAACAAGAAGAAATTGTACTAATTTTAGACTTTACCGTACAACATCACACCAATTTAAAAAAAAGAAAACTTAAATAATTATTATACATCCTCCTTTGTCTAACAAACAAACATTCATTTCTTTTCATCCTAGGTATAATGTGAAATGAACATTTTTATTATTCATATCTCATTTTGACATTTTCCAACTTTCACCGAGACATTTTCAACGGATAATGTACGAAAAATTATAAGAATTTGATATCATCACAAACGACAGAGACATGATGAGTGGTTGACTTTGACTCGCCCAGTTCATTGACTTTCTAATGCATGCAAATGCCAATCCCTCACAATTTTCGAACTTTCACACCCTATATTTCCCATTACAAAACAGAAGAAAATCTGGACACTGAAGATCATAAACCATCCCTCCTCGAACATGACCAGAACCATGCCTTCCAACAACCTCATCGTTCTCATCTTTCGTTGTACCCTTGTTCTTACCTTCTTCAACTTCCCAACCACCAAAGCACAGAACGAGGACATGGTTTATTTTGAGCGCCAAACCTGCAGTGCAAACAAAACATCTTCGACCAGCACCTATCAAAAAAACCTCATAACCCTTTTCTCTTCCTTCAATTCCAACGCATCTGCTAAACTATTCTACAACACCACAATCCTCAGCAGAAACAATACGGTGTATGGTTTGTTCATGTGTAGGGGTGACATACCCTTACGCCTCTGCAAAGAATGCGTGGCCAACGCAACCGAGAAGTTATTAACAGACCCAGAATGTAACCACTCCATAGAGGCTGTGATGTCGTACGCTGAATGCAAGCTTCGGTATTCCAACGTGCCTTTCTTCTCCATCGTGGCTACGTCTCCAGGATTTTCTTTGGTCAGCCCTGACGATGTCTCCTTGAACTCCACAATCAGCTTCAGGAACTTCTTGCGCGATACAATGAACCGAACTGCAGAAGCAGCAGCGGCTTCGGAAGCAAGGTTCTCAACAAAGGAAGCAAACTTGTCTCATTCACAAACCCTTTACGCTCTCGCTCAGTGCACACAAGATTTGTCGCCGCAAAACTGCAGAACTTGTCTTGCTGAAGCAATAGAGAAGCTTCCAACGTGCTGCGATGGAAAACAAGGAGCGAGAGTTGTGTTTCCGAGTTGTAACATTTGGTATGAGATGTACCCTTTCTATGGCCTCATCACGGATGATCCACCAAAAAGACCCGTTCCATCACCAGGTTTTTCTTCTTCTTCATCTTCTTCTTGTTGTTGTGACGTTGAAATATAGCCTATAGGCGCTAGAAAGATGATAGAGGTAATTTCTTTTCATTAGTTTTGAACAAAGACTTCTTCAGATACACTAAGCTGAATTTTTACTGATGAAAATTGATCTTTTTGCCCTTCAATATAAAACTAACAACTCCTGGATTTATAGAGGCTATATAAGTTTCCTCATGCAGATTTCCAACACATGTCCAAAGCACATAATCTTATATAGTATTGGCATCATTGGAGTCTTTCGTTAACAACTTGAACAAACAATCTAATACTAACTCTTACCCTTAACATATTTAGAGAAAGTATATACTGCATCTAAAGCATAAGACCAGTACAGTGAAAACCAAGATTCTTGCATTCTCTTTAACTTACTTGCTCCGTTTATGCACTTAAACTTAAAGCCAACGCCACGATCATGGCAAGTCATAGCCGCTCATAAGATCATCGTATCTCGAGAAGGTGTAAATTCTATCCTTCTTGTTACTAAGCTTGAGAGTTGTTACAACCACAGGCAATCCACTAAACACCATCTGTCACTCTCAGCCCTCCAATTCATCTGCCTTCATTCTTAGCCACGTCTTTTCTAAAATCATAACTTCATTTTGGCAAGGATCTAGTCAAAGCCCTCCAGGAACAACTAACTTAGCTTCTATAGGAATAACTTTTTACACATCATTCTCCATGGTCCATGCACAAGAGAGAGAAAATTTGCACCACAAGTACCTTTTTTCTCTTATTATTTTTCTTTCTACTCCACAATATCAAAACCGTTTTTCAAGAAAGCGTGTTAAAGTTATGCATTACCCGCACCCCCAAGGTAGTTTTTTTAACTTTTGATCTGCTGCAGCTGGTCGAAAGTAAGATCTGGAAAAGATCCCCAAGCGAAGGTTGTGAAATCCAACATTTGAAATAAATGTTGTGCCAATTATTATTTATTTTGTTTCCATATATGTCCAGAAAAAGATTGAATGTGCAGATAGTTCAATGACAATTGGTAAAAAAAGTTCCAATCATTTTTTTTTTTCCATTTTGATACGAATATTACCATTTTCTTTAGACTCTGATGCGTCGATTGTTATAGTCTCGAATGTCAAACTTAGTCTAGTTCTGCATGACCAACAACCTGTTTGTATTTAAATTTAGGGATGTTTGATTTTTTGTAAATTAAAAGTGTTGTTAATGGAAATCAGTGAATTTAGATTTTATGGTGGAAGTAGGGCTTGCTTCATCGAGTGAGGCGAGGATGTAACTTCTAATGGAGGAATGAGGTGTTGTTTTGTGAACGATGGATGGTGTATTAAAGGGTTTTTTTGAAATAACAAAATGATGAGTGATTTGTTTAAAAAAAATGGACAATATAAAATAATTCTAAATATTAGTTTTACCTTCGTGTATAACTACTTTACTACAATAAAGTTCACATATATATGATAACATTTTTAATGGTGACTTTTGTCTAGATTTTGAATTATTTGGGTTGGGTAACTTTTGTTTTGCAAAATTAATCATTCATCTGAATCAATTTTTATAAATCTAATTTTCGAGAAACTTTATGCTTCACATTAAGATTATTTTTATAGTCATAATATTAGTATGTAAGTTTTGTTAATGACATAATACTAAAATCTAAAACATTTCTTAATTCGACAAACTTAATTGGATCAACTAGTTGTTGGCACAAAGGATTTTTTTCCATCAATAATATCTCTAGTTTATATATTTTAACACGTGACTTTTCTTCTTTCTATGAATATACCATGACCTAATAGCGTGTTCATATTTATTTACACAGGAAAAGGTCAAACACGAACTATTATCTTGATCCTTACCTCCATTATCATTTTCTTGGGATTACTTTTCGGCATTTGTTATAGTTTGATACGAAGAAAAACAAGAAAAAGCAATAAAGTTATACTCATAGAAAATTGTAAGTATGAAAAAGAAAAGGAAGTACTTACTTTTCATTTAGAAAACTTAAGGAAGTTCATAAACTTGATTTAATGGTTGAAGTTTTTCTGTAGTTGGACTTGGAAGTTCCACAATCGAGTCATTGCAATTCAATTTGACAATAATTGAAACAGCAACAAACAACTTTGCAGATGACAATAAGATAGGGAAAGGTGGATTTGGAGAAGTTTACAAAGTAAGAAAATGTGTTCTTTTTCTTATTATATACTTGTACTTTTAACATAAATAATCATCCACTTTTTTTTATAGGGCATTCTTATTAATGGAACATCTATAGCAGTAAAAAGACTTTCAAGAAATTCTAAGCAAGGTTTAGAGGAGTTCAAAAATGAGGTTATGCTGATAGCCAAACTCCAACACAGAAATTTAGTAGCTTTCAAGGGATTTTGTCTTAATGAGGAAGAGAAAATACTTATTTATGAATATGTGACAAACAAAAGTTTGGACTACTTCTTATTTGGTTTGATTCTTTTCACCTCTCCTTAATTTCTTTTTATGTTTAACATTTATATATTACATATTTAAGATAATGTATGTGTTTTAAACCTTAAAGGGATTGATTGTGAAACATATGTCACTTTATTTTCTCATGTAATGAATATTTTTTTGTAGATACAAAACAAGAAAGGTTTTTAACATGGTCTGAGCGTTACAAAATAATAGAAGGGATTGCTCGAGGAATTCTATATTTACATGACCATTCTCGACTTAAAGTTATACATCGTGATCTCAAACCTAGTAATATACTATTAGATGAAAATATGAATCCAAAAATTTCAGATTTTGGTCTTGCTAGAATTGTTGAAAAAGATCAACAAGAAGGAAATACAAAGAGAATTATTGGAACATAGTAAGTTTTGAATATTCATTCTTACATTTATCATCCCTTGTATAATATGCTTACGGTTATCTATCATTTTTCCCAATTTTGCAGTGGTTATATGTCTCCGGAGTACGCTATGTTTGGACAATTTTCTGAGAAATTAGATGTTTACAGTTTTGGAGTTATGGTTCTTGAGATTATTAGTGGGAAAAAGAACATAGGTTCATATGAACCACATCGTATTGTTAATTGTCTTTTAAAATTTGTGAGTACAATATCATTTTGTCATATTTTTATTTTATTATCATTTATGCTTGATGTGTAAATGAAATCAAATCAGTTTTAAAACCTAAAAATTGTAATGATTTGGCTAAGCTTACCAATTTTTGTAGGTTTGGGAGCATTGGAGGGATGAAACACCATTGAGTACATTAGATCCAAAGTTGAAAGAAAATCATTCTAATATTGAAGTCATCAGATGCATTAAGATTGGTTTATTATGCGTTCAAGAAAATCCAGATGCTAGACCTACAATGTTGACTGTTGTTTCATATCTCAATGGTCACTTATTTGAGTTGCCTTCTCCAATAGAGCCAACATTTTCTTTGAACAGGAGAACGAATCCAATTGTTGCACATGAACCAAGTTTAAGACAATCTACCAACAATTTCTTATCAGCTTCAATCAATGAGATGTCTATGAGTAAATTTTATCCTCGGTGATTTTGTGTTAAATTTCATTATCTATATATATTTTATTGAACCATATTATGTTATTTTGCACTTAATTGTATCATACTTATCAAAGTATGTTTGTATTCTCAAATTTTATAAAACTTTTGGTTTCAACTTCATTTTTTCTATTGTTAAAGCCTCATCTATTTTGTTTCAATTTTCATATCTTTTAGTCCTTTGCATTCTAAATTATTAATTATATATATTAACTCACTATGAATGAACATTTTAGTTTGTTGTCATTTTCAAATAACACACATTTTAATCACTTTCTAACATTATATACGTAGGTTGAAAGATCTTCGAAATAGTATTATTATAAATATTACATCAAAATACTATATACTTGATCACATGTTAGATTATATTCTTGATACTTAAGAGATCTTTTGCATCCTTTGTTTTTAGATATAATGAATACAAACTAAATTTGTCTCCTCTACTAACAAGTATATCTTTTAGTTTATCATTTATAAAGTTCAACCTACTTACAATCAATTGATATATACACCTTTTGTGATATTCTAACATTATCTTGAGTGATATCATAATATATGAATACTCATTATAAAAGAAGATTTATAAACATTATTCACTAAAAATTCTTGAGAACTAAGACTCTTTATTTCATGTAGTAAACATATATATAATCATTAGCTATAACAAATATCTTCAACATAAAATACTAAGAGTATAAATTTACCTCATGTGAAATGCATAATTATTAACTAATTAATATTAAAATTATGAGAGATAATTAAATGAAACTTAATAACAATATCATTTGACATATTTTATAAATTGTATAGGCTTTGAATAACTTAATAGTAAGTTTTTTTAACATCTTGTAGATCATTTAATCAATATTCTCATATAGAAACATTCTATTTATATGGTGTAACTTTAAATCTAAATGAGTCATCATCCCATTATAATTCTAAAAAAGCCTTTTGAACAAGAAAAAAAGTCTCTTTATAAATAATATTTTTCTTTGAATACATGTTTTGACAAGGTTTTCAAATAAATTTTAAAGTGAATTACCTTTATATGTGATTTACTATTTTCACCACACTTAAGAGCTCTTGGTTTAATCAAGATGAATGATTTTATCTTAGACTCTCCCTCATCAAAAGATCTGTTTGCTCTTTCCTCTATCATAGTTTCTAAGAATAACTTTATCAACAACCAATCAAGCAACTAGAAAAAAACTTAAATGTGTTGATGCTTGAAGAAAAAAATTATTATTGGTGCGACTTTTTTTCCTTATAACTTTAAATTTCTTCTAAGTGACTTTTTTTAAAGAAAATTTTATATATATATATATATATATATATATATATATATATATTCAATTCTCAATAATTTTGTTCACACATAGAACATCTTACATTTCTCTCTTTTTAATTCTTAATTTCTTTGTTTTGTTTACATTCAATGAATCTGATATGATTTTATGGTTTAATTTTATGTCAAATAATCAACCTTCCACATATCCAAATTCCACAATTATCAACCATCCACCAATCCATATTTTCAAAATTTTCCAAATTTATTCTACTCAAAATATTTCAAATACCACAAATTTTCAATATCTTACACTCTATTTTCAATATCAATTTCATTCTATATATCATTCATCACAAACTATCCCTTCCATTGATTTCAATTGGTACTAATAATGATCTATGTAATGAAGGAGAGCATGGTGCACTGTCAAATCTCAAATTATAATCTCAAATTTCACCATTTTTCAACCAAATTGAGTTGGATAATATTAGTGTCTCATAAGAAGGAGAAGAATAATAATCTAAAAACACAACAAATGACATGATTTTCCTTAAAGGAAGATGAATGTAAGTCATGACTAAATATTTCAAAAAGTGAATTGTGTGAGCCAACATAAAAAGTCCACTTCTCGATAAAAAAATACATAAAATTACAATTGTTGTGAGCAATTGGAAGGTGAAACAAAATATCACAACTAAAACATCAAATACAAAAGGACAATGGAACTTGTAAAAAAATTTTAACATGCTACAAACAAGTCTACCAAAGAAAAAAGAGTGGTAGCTCCTAAACCAATATTGTGTGAGATGCATGTATGATTTATTTGCAAGATAAAAAGAGAATTTTCAAGTTAGAAACTATATGACTTATCATGAGGAATGAAGCAAAATGGTTGCCAAAATCTGAAAATCTATTAAGAGAATGGAGGTTCTATTTTTTTTTATCATACTTTTCCAATTTAGATACACCATTAAGTTATAAGAAAACATCATCTATTTTGGAGCATCCAATGGATACAAATGAAACAAAAAGAATGACAAAAACAAAAAGATAAATAAAAATAAAAGAAAAAATATTTTGATGTTATTGATATCGTAGGCATGCAAGATGTAATTAGTGCCAAAAATCTCATTGTAGAAGAGATTGTACATGTTAAAATGATCACAATAAGATAAAAGAAAAATATATGTTGTTGAAGGAAAAAGATAAGCTAATGAAGGATGAAATATGACCATGAAGGAAAGAAATGTTGACCTTCAAATCCTTTATAAGGATATTATTAGTATGACAGATTTACAACTATAATTTCATGAAACTTGTGCAACAAAATAAAATGAAAGTTAGTACTTACTAAATATGCTACTTATATGTTTTATTTTTTATTTTATTAAATTATGATTTTATTATGTAGTTTTTATCATAAAAATTTGTGTATTATATATCTTTATCTAATTAAAGAACTGGTTATTGTTTAAATTACTAGAAAAACTAATCGTTAGAACTCTCTTTATACATATCTCTTTAGTGTGATAATATTCTTAAACATCTCAACCATGCTTATAAGATTTTTTAAAAATTATCACTTTATAGTGTTACTAAAGATGGACTCTAGCAATTTTCAGATTCATCAAATCTTAAAGCTTTGGAAGATGAACTCATTGATAATTTGCTAAATGTTGAGTACGAAGAACATTACTTGAGGTTGGTGATGAAAAGGCTACACTAACATCAAGATGCAACTAAAAGTTAACAGATGTAAATATACATCGAAAGAGATGTTGAACAAGGATAAGAAAGATTATTCAATGACTGCATCTCCAATATCTTGTATGTATAAATAAGCAATTTACATTTTTTAAAGCAAATCAACTTAGATCATTGAGTAGATTGGTTGAGCCTTCATTACATTGACACCTAAAATCTAAGCCACAACTCTCACAAGTTTCATGCCCACACAAATTCAACAAACAAATTGCATATAAAATGGTACAATAAAGTGCAAGTCTTATTTCACATTTTGTTTTGCAAAATATTACACAAGAGGCACATGGTGAATTCAACAAACCTTTGCAAGTGTTTAGAGTTTCCTAAGATCCTCAATGTTGGAAAGAATTCCTCAAATCTCTCCTTAAAGAAACCTTCAAATTTATCATTAGGGAAAACCTTCATATGACTCAAGTTTCTTAATAATCCATTGAACAACAAGGTTAATGAATCAAATATCCTAAAATAGTAGATGAGAGAAAAATACAGAGGAGGTCATGACTTATCAAACACAAGTGAGAGGTTTTATCTCTTGAGTAGAAACGAAGGGCATGACTATGGCTGCGAGAGTGACTACGACGACTAGTTAAGTGATGATAGTGGTGTAAGTCACAATGGTGAGTCACGATGATAAGTTGAATCACGACGACAACCGATTAGTAACAATTAAGCCAATATCTAGGGTTAGGTTTCTAAATTGATGAATTGCGAACAAAAAAACGATCAGACGAGTGTCTAGAGTTAGGATTCTAAAGTGATGAATTGTAGACACAGTCGTGTTTAGGTTTTGATTTTGAATAAATTTTGTCACTCATGTGAAATTTTGGAGAAATGAGAAAATTAGATGAAAAATATGAAATAAAAAGCAAAATAAAATAATTATAATAATTACATAATATAGTCACCGATCTAGTGATTAATTTTTTGTGACTATTTAATTTAATCACTATTTCAATCACTAAATCACAAAAATAATTTTTTTATCATAATAGTGTGATTGATTTCAATCATTATTTAACAAATTTTCTAAAAGTGAATTATGTTCAAAAGACTATTCAACAATTTCAGACACTATTTAAAAGACTAAATGTAATTTGAATTTTCATCTCACTAAATCATTTCCTAGACTTTCAAAATATTTACATATAACTTAAACTTTTATTCTAAATTTCTATTTAAACTTCTCACAACATGTAAGTAAATTATATGCACAAAGACAAATAACAAAAACTCACATTATTATAACCAGTAAAGACAAATAAAACATAAATTGTGATAGCACAACATCTCAATTATATATACAATTCACCGTTACACATTTTAAAATGTTAACTTTTAAAACATTCATACACATATCTTTTATTTGTAGAAATAATCATTTTATCTCTTTAAATTTTGGATTTATCTCTATTATTGTTTTTACACCTTTGTAACCTTTGTTGAATATAAAAATAATATCTAAAATTATATTAATCATACCAATCCGTTTTTATCTCTTTTGAACATTAATAATATCATCTACAACTTTTTTATATTTCAATATCTAGCTTAAATATTTATTATGTTTTAAATTAGGAAGAACATAATTCTTTTCTCTATTAACAACTTAACCTTAACTCGTTAAAACAATTATAACTTTAGTTCTAGATATTATTTGAGTGAAATCAACACTATTAGTTAGTAGGACTACAACCTTTATAAAAACTAATTTTAAATTCGATACAAAACCATAATTAAAGGGATTGAAATCTTTAAAACTAAAATGCATTCTCCAAAATATATTTCATATCCCGTGTCCAAATCATAACCATGTAAAAACAACCACTATAATATATCACTGCCATGATTTGTACACCGACTTACATGCTCGTCATCCTTAGAATTTTCAAGTGTCATAAATTAAACACTTGTAGAAAAAAAAAATCACATAGCATACTAATTAATGACAATGAATTGGATTTAAAAAGATCACACATAACTTACTACAGATTTTTTATTTATTTAATAATCGATTTATTCTGTGACTTAAATTAATTTAGGTCGAGATAAATTTATCAATGAACTCATTTTATATAATAAAACTTATAATTGAAAAAGTAAACATAGTATTGGTTATTAAAATATAAACATGTATTAATATATATATATATATATATATATATATATATATATATAAAATAAAAATATATAAAATAAAAATTAATTTTATAAAATAATATAAAATATAAAATATATATTTTTATTCTTATATA
>Ga0099824_1001477_pt1 | contig 33121 bp, 20 predicted proteins | sample SiratrowhiteBW_FD_76837 | JGI IMG/M metagenome (GOLD analysis project Ga0099824, IMG submission 76837) | Root nodule microbial communities of legume samples collected from California, USA - Siratro white BW | ecosystem: Host-associated > Plants > Roots > Nodule | place: USA: California... | reverse complement strand
AGTGGTGCCCTTCCAATTCCTCCACCCAGGCCACCTGTCATTCCGATGATGCCATCTGTTCGGCCTGCTCCTCCTCCTCCAATGCAGATGTCTTCTGGACAGCAGTCAGTTATGTCTGGTCAAGCGCCTCCAATGCCTCCATCAATGCATATGAATAACCAAGGATTTCAAATACCTCCACCACCAGGATCCCAGTTTACTCCTGTTCCAGTTCCTCGACCTTATGTTCCTCTTCCTGTTCCACCATCAGTTATGCCTATGATGCATCCACCTCCTTTGCCTCAGGGAGTGCCGCCACCACCGCCACCAGAAGAGGCTCCTCCCCCACTCCCGGAAGAACCAGAACCAAAAAGGCAGAAGCTTGATGATTCTGCTTTGATCCCCGAAGATCAATTTCTGGCTCAACATCCTGTATGGATTGACCTAGTTAACAATTATTTTTAAGATGTTTATATCGCATTATATTTAGCGTCAGTGCTATTCTATATATCCTAACTGACAGTCTGTTTTATTGACTATAGGGATCTGTTCGTATCAGTGTATCTGTTCCTAACGTTGATGAAGGAAATCTCAAGGGACAAGTTCTGGAAATTACAGTGCAATCTTTGTCTGAAACTGTTGGTAGTTTGAAGGAAAAAATTGCCGGGGAAATTCAGCTCCCTGCTAATAAGCAGAAATTGAGCGGAAAACCAGGCTTTCTCAAGGATAACATGTCACTTGCCCATTACAATCTTGGTGGAGGTGAAACACTTACCCTCACCTTAAGAGAGCGGGGTGGTAGAAAGAGATGAGCATGTAGCTTGCGTGTCTGATGAAGAAGGTTGTTGTAATCTTTGCCTTATTGTAAGGCGTATGGACTCTTATAGTATTGATAGACTACATGACGTATTTTCATGAATTATATGTTGAATACATTAGATTTATTGTATTTTGAGACATCTTGAAGTATTTACTGCTTTCTCGAAGACTGATGTTAATTCTGGAATACAGATTTTGGCACCTTGGCGCTTCTCTCTTGAGGGAATGGGAAGTAGTGGAGTTCCTTTATCTAATGCTCTATTCAAGTTAATTGTATCACTGATTATTGCTTTCTTTTTGTATTTCAGTTTAGTATTTTTTTTTTAATTGAGAAGCTTCTTTGCTGTCAGGGAGGGATTATTTACATATTAACTATTTTTGTTTGTTTTTCATTTTCAGTATTGCAATAGTCAACGTGAAGTGATGATTTAGGGTTTTCTTTTTCTTTTCCTTGTCTTTTCCCTAGGTTTTAGGTTTTTGTTATACAATGGATATTTTCTCGTACAAGATCACTGCTGGACAGTTGGTTAGAAAGGCGTTGGTTGCTGAGAGCTTATGTACCTTTAACTGGGTTATCTTGTTTGGGTTTTAGTCACGAGGTTGTTTTATTTTGTTGTTTATGTCCTTAACCTAGATTATTTCTGGCAGTGGTTGGGATGGTTGTCTTTTTGATTTGGCTGTTTTGTCACAACAGAAATTCTACTTGGACATGTGGAAGGGCTGTGCAGCTTATCCTGATGTGTTTTTGAATGAGATGATGCCCAGGTAGAATGGTCAACAATCTTTCACTTTTTATCTTCTCAGTTTTGTGCTGATGGCAGTTTCTGCCTGCCAATTTATTGCAGAATGAACCAGGTTTGGTATTTTAAAGAAGGCACCGATTCTCGTGTTAATCTTTTTTGGGGATATATTAGGAAACTTATTTAAGTTAACTTGCCACTGATCCCGATTAAGATTATCACCGTTGATTTGGCGGAGCTTTTATTTAATTTGTGCATTTGTTTCTTCCCTCTTTTTACCCCCTACCTTCCCATTGGCCTGAATATTACGTTTTTTTCCTGTGTGTGAAAGATTGTTAGTATCCTTATTGGAGCCCTATGTTTGATTATCGAACAGACTCACAACTTGGAGACTGGTAAGCTTGCTTGCAAGAAGCTTTCGGGGAACGACATTGATATATTAAGATATTGAATTTGACTTTTGTTTCTATTTAAACTGTGGGAATTGTGGTCTCTCTTACAACCTTATGACCCCTCTTAGCTTTACCAGATCCCAACCAATATAAAATATAGGTCATGGTTGATATTTAGGCGGAGAATGAAGTTCCATTTGCTATACATGAGACGACCTTTGTTGATTTAATTGGTAGGCATTAATTTTAGATAATTGCTGTCTTGAAAAAGTTAGATGTTAGATTAGTCGTCCAAACATTGTCTTTTTACCCCCTACCTCCCCATTTGGCGGAGTTTTATTTGTCTTTGGTCGGCGGCCCATACACAAATACCTTTGTTAATCCTAAGTATTTTAATATTTTCACCATAGTACTCTTTAGACTCATTTATAAGGAAAATTAAATATAATCGGATTCCAACTTTCAAAGTTCCATTTAATGTTGCCATTTCAATGTTAAGTGTGGGATTGTGTTAATTCAAAAATACCTTTGTATTTAATTATAGGGACTATATTTTTGTTTCTTTTTGTCTCATTATTAGAATTTCAATAACATATTTCCCCCCTATTATACCTTAAACCCTTATAATATTTCTTAAATAATTTACACATGCATTTTTTTATGGAGAAAGAAATGAGTAAAATAACCTTTAAAGATATGTAATAAAGAATAAAGAGAGTATATTCACATTGAAAAAAATCAAGAATATAATAAACTTAAATTACTACCATTCTTAATAGGTGTGATATTAGTTAATTTTGTGCGTAAGGGATTATTATCTGTGATAAGAAAATCCAAATTAATAAGTCCATGATTTTTATGTCAACCAATAAGTCTATTATTAATAGTTAAAATTACTCACTTTAAAGAATCCAAGCACACCTATTGGCACTGGCATTAACGGGATTTAAAGAGTTTTTAACAAAAGTCTTATTTAAAAAAACATAAATTGAATGTTAATTATCCGTTGGGTTTCTTAGAATTGAATAGTATTGTAATTAAAAATAATAAGAGGGCGTTGTAGAATGATTTATGGCACTTTTTCGCTCCAAAGCGAACTTTTTACTTTGGAGCTAAATATTTTGCTTAAATGAAAAATTAGACAGCTCAATACATGGTCATTTATTTCATTAAAAACAAAATAATCGCCCCCATTGATGGGTGAATTAACAAAAATAACGACAGAAATAGAATTATAAAGGAATATTTACAGATTTGCAATTGTACCAAAATATGAGAAACAAAACTTGACCCTTCCGATTTTCAACAGAGCATATCTTCTTAAAAGCAGTTAATCTGCTTAAGTACCATACCTGGGCCATTGGATATTATTAATATAAGCATGTACATCCCTGAAATCAAGAAATAAACCAGGTTAAACAAATTTTTCTTATAAGGTTATTGGTACTACGAACATAGTAAGGCAATTTTGGTTTATATGTGTAAAAACAAACCGTGCGAGCTTCTACAAGTTGGGATGAAAAAGAATGGACTGGGACTAACTAAATTAGAATAGAGATTCTATTCCGTTGTTTCAGAGGCCTCGTACAACCCAAAGTTTGGGAGGAGGGGAATCGGGTGGAGAAAAATCAGAGTATTGGTTGGAACAGGATAAATAGTACACCATGAACAATGGTTAAGGAACATCTATTGTTTCATCCTAGTAAAGGCCTGTGAATACTTAAAAAATCAAATATTAAAATGTTATTGAGTTTTCAAATTCCGGTATAATACATGTTTTTTCAGTTCATTCCTAATCAAATACCCTAAAGATGCCTCTTTATCATTTGCTTTTAAAAAATCCAAACAGCAGAATTAATCTCATTTCATTTAAATCCTTTCTACCTATTCAAACAGCTTAAAGATCCGGTGCTTGCACTTCAAATAGATTCAATGCCTATTCATATTTCTAGTATGTGTAGAGGTGTCTATGAAAGAACATAATAAATATAGGGATTTCCAAGAACATAAGTATATGGGATTGAGTGATAACCCTCGTGTCCATTTTTTTTTTCTCTTGAAACCAGGTAATGAGAAGAAGGCTTTTCCATGTATACATGAAACTTCAATTACATTCAATAATTTATGACAAATACTTATTTAAACAATGAAAACAAAAAACAAATAATTAAATAAAAATATTCTATTTTAAATATTACCTCCAGACAAGACAGCCCGAGCAACAGTCTAAGAGCCATCTCATGATGGCTGACTAGTAGATGAACCAATGTACATCGGAGGAGGAGAATCGATATACTCGTATATTGATGATCTGTTAAGGTCTTCTGGAGGTCTTGACCCATCTAATGCCGTAACTGTAGCACCACCACTAGAAGGTATGGAGAAACTTCGAGCCATGGCTGGAGGAGGCATTGGCAATGGAGATGCCGCATTTGATGTAACCAAATTATTTCGAGCAGAAAGCTGGTGACCTCGTGACACCAATGGACCTGAATGACCCACCAAACCTAAAAGCTTAGAATTGGATGCGGAAATGGTTGGAGGCCTTGGAAGTTCATGAAGCTCATTTATTTTGGGTGAAGATGAATGAGGGGGAGAAGCACTAGGAGATACTTTCGGAGATGATGATGATGGAAACTGAGGAATTGATGTCCGTAAAAGAGGTCCAGAAAACAATTGGAAACTCTCTAACGAAACAGGCTTGGTTGGCCAAGCATTACTTACCAATGGACCAGAAAAGGCTTGTCTTTTAATCTTTTTAGAGTAAGCAGTAACAAAATCATGATTTGAGGATAAATTACCATCAATTAAAGGAGGTGGCAATCTTGTATAAGCAGTATTGCTGTTACTCTCCTTGACTACAGACTGCGCAGTCCTAACATTCGGACCAGAAAATTCCCCATCTCCAAAATTTTTTCCATATTTCTTTTGTTCCAGTGGTGATGAATGCCACAAATTCTTCATAGGCTCATCTATATTTGCCTTTATTTTGGAAGGTATTTGCTTACTTGACTTTGGAGATATGAAAATCTTTGCATCAACTGGTGTAGGCAGCACATATGAATTGAACTTCCGTGATAAAGTTGGCCGTATCTGTCTCAGCTTTTCTCTATCAGCAAAAAGTGGGGCAGATTGGCTCGCCGACCTAACCCTGAAGGAGAATGAATTCCTGCGAAGCCTATCCAAGTTTTCCTACACATAAAACAGCATGCATATTTATAAGAGTTCAAAAATTTTAGATTACAAGGAAATTAATTAATCTCGCTTCTAATGCATCAAGAAGCCTCCACTTCAGTCATATATATCAACCTGTGAAGTATTTCCCGTCCTAAATCCCATGAACCGAAGCTTTTTCTTTTCCTTACCGTTGCTTCTATAGTTGAACCTTTGGGAAGGATAAGTTCCACTGGGCCCAACAGCAGAGAAGCATGCATGACTCAACATTTCAAAATGAGAGTAATTAGGCAAATGTAAGCTCTTTATAGACAAAAATTAAAACCAGAAGTATGGATCTGACCCAACATATTAACAATCATAAGGTTAGTGTACAACTTTCATAGAATTATACGGATAGACAAGATATATTGATATTCCAGGTTATATTCTGGATGTTCTTAGTTCTTAATCCACCCTTCCAGCTTTCCATCCAAACTGAATTAGTTGTGCACACAAAAACAATATAATCACATTTGAAAACAAATATTACGGATGTAAAGTTCCTGCACATAAGAACATTCCACCTAGAACCTCTGATTCTGATGGATTTTGGTCCCTAAACAACAATATAACATAATGTTCCCCCACCCCCCTTTTGATTTTACTCATTTTTTCTTTAGCAATCTAGGCTTTAAAACCGCAACTGTTAGGAATGAAAATAAAGAGAGGGGAGAGGGAGGATATGGGCAATGTATAGCAGAAGGAATAAGAAATGCTGTGAGAAGTTTAGGTGGGGTGTAAGATGGGATAGGAGGCCTAATTGAACCCGAGGGCTTAAATAACAAATTGTAAACTATACAGGGGAAGTACATTTTGGGAAAATTAATCTGAATTGTGCGCAATGCTTTGGTGTAAAGGAAAGGCCCTTGTATGAGAATATTCTTCTTTAGTCTTTGGATCTAAATAATAGAAAAACACCTCTTTCTCTTTCCCTCTCACTCTAGCCTACTTCCCATCATCAAACCCGTCATCCATCACTGTCTGTGTGCTCAATGAATTTCCTACTCATTGTGCAGATTTGCTGGGATGGTTGCTCAATCTTCGTAATGTTCAATTCTCAAAGTGATTGAAATATGCAAAAGACGTTAAAAAACGATACTAATTTTTCTAGTTTAGAAAGGTATCCACCTTCTTTGAGTTCTCTAATGTAGAAACATCTTGCTCGTGTTCATTTTGTGCATAGTCAAAACTCAGCTCCCCATCATCATTGTCATCATGGCTGTCACCATCTTCATCTTCATCCTCATCCTCTCCTTCAATACCAATGAAGTGGTAATCAATGTGATGCTGTTCTGTTACTAATTTTACGTGCGGCTCTGCTGTCTCAAGAGATTTAACTGCTTTCTTGAAGAAACACAACTGTTTGGGGGGGATAAAGACAAAGGAAAGAAACATTTAAAATGAATAATTCTCCATATCTGAAATATAAATATTGGGAATATGCAAAACCTGAGCTGCATGGTGACGTGCTGCCTGTGTTAGAAGGCTCCACGATTGACCTTGCTTCAGAGATTTCAAGCGGAAAACAAATAAGGTGGCCTCCTCATCATATTCATCACGAGCAATTTGTAACTGCTGCAAGGAAATAGTCTCTGCTCTTCCGCTTCTAGTCCTACCTCTTTCTCTATATCTTGTTAACATGGACTCATATGCAACTCTGCAGATTATAGACCAAAAAGATAAGGCACGAATCACATTCAAAGACAATTATATCGTATACAACAATCCAAACCTTTTCTCGTCACAATGTCGCTTCATCTCCTGCTTCAACGTGAAGGGAAAAAAATAATAAATAATCATTCGCAAAAAGGATAGAACAAGATATGGTAAATTCAACAAAGAAGCTATGAATGTTGTTGGGGATATAAGGTTGGTTTTGAGGTGAATAGAGGGAGGTGGTCGGAGGTTCGAGTCCCCATTAAAAACTAACATATTAACATTTGTCGGAAAAAAAAGCTACAAATCTTGTTTGGATGAAATATAATCATTGAAATAATAGTTTTGACGGGGCGTAGTGTTAGAGAGTTAAAAAGAGGGGTAATATCAGGCAGCAAATAAAGAAGGGTCCAAGAGGTTAGAGATTGTTGGTTTATGTGTCCAAATTGAAAGCGAGGAGAGAGAGATTGGATTAGATAGAAGAAACCTCAACAATTCGAAGTTCATTGAGAAGAGAGTCCGAGGGAATGGTAATTGTCTGGGTAATATGAGAGCGCTGAAATTGCAAAGTGAAAAAGGATTAGAAAAAACATAGAGAGATTGTTGAAGTTTTAAGGAGAAGTGATTGAGTAGGAACTGACATATTTATCAATGAGCTTCTGGAGTTGAAACTGCATTTTACCGAGCATTATGAGAACTTTGCCTGCATGAAATGGAAAATAGGAAGAGAGAGTTAGTTGGTAGTGGGATATGATATGAGTGAGTATTTGTAGTGGACGAGAGAGAGAAGTGCATAGTACCGCTTTCTTCGTCGTCATGTAAGGCGGTTTTCTGAAGAAGGCAAGAGCCCAATTCTCCCAAGGACTCTGAGAATTCTGGAAGGTAAGAAATTTTCGATTGCTATTGTTACTATTATTGATCCGTCTTAAAAAAGAAAAGAAAAGAAAGAAAGGGGATGAAAGAAAATAGGAATAGGAAGAAGAGAGAGACCATAAGCACTGTTGGCAGCCGCTGCTGCCGCCGAAAGCAAGCTATCGTAGCAGTCTCTCATGTCTTCCATGTCCTGCAGTGGACCAACACTTGAGTTTGAATTTGAATTTGAATTTGAATTTGAACCCTAAAAATAAAATTGAAAAGAAGAAAAACCTGGGTAGCCTGAGCGAGGTCCTCTAACTGGGACAAAGGCAGAATGTTAGTGCGGTCACGGTGGTGGTGGTGATGCTTCTCTAACGTCAGAACTCCCAACTTTCTGAGAGACCTCTTCATGGTTGATTGGGGAAATTGAGAAAGAAGAAGGTAAGTCAGTGAGAAAGGTGCACAACAAGTTGAGCTGAGCTGAGCTCCCCAATTCCAAATTCAACAAACTCCACACCTTCTATTCTTTTCTCCCTTTCACTCACGCACAACACAACACAACACAATACAAAATACAATCCAATTAACTAACTATTATTATTTCTTTCCTTCCGCGTTTCATCCAAGATACTATACTCTCTCTCTCTCTTAAACACATTTCTTTTTAAAACCTAATCCTACCAACATTTAATTAACACGTCAATTAAGAAATATTTAATCAATACATATTTATTTTAAAATCAATTAATTTTGTATGGTCAATGAGTGTATAATTGGAGATGTGATGGTGTAGGCTAAATGAACCCGAAATGTTTGACCGTTTACAAAACGAAAACAAAATATTAATATCAAAGGAGTTTCGAGAATTGAAGACCAGACCATGAGCATTAAGAAATGGAAAATAGGGTTTCCTTTTGGTCAACAAAACGTGTTCCCTGACGTGAATCCCAAGTCATTTACTCTCAATGACCTTCTTCCGGTCCCACACCTCTAATTCTAACTTCTTGCTGCTATTTTTATGTAAATTTTTAAAAACCTCTGCTTCCTTCTCTTTATAATTCTTAGTTTATGCACTTATATTCTGGTCGGCCTCCAGGTACGCTGTTCAAGTTTTTTTGTTGAAAAAACCTTCTTTTTTATGTTTTTTAAAAGCAATTCATGCTCCATGTATTTACCCAGTGCGACCTCATTTTTTATGGTGACAAGAATTCCACTCTCCGCTCAACTTCTCCTTTTCGCATTCACCCTTGTTGGAATACGGCTACGTGAAGCCCAATTATGAACTCTTTTTTCTTTAAAAAAACATTTCAACTTTTCGAGTGTACTTATAAAATCATAATTATTATTTTAAACATTATTTTGATTGAATTGTTATTGTTAATTATTATTATTAATTTAAAGTAATCTTTACATGAATTTAATAAATATAAAATATCAATTTAATAATATCAATGGTTAGAAAAGTTATATTTATTTATTTTGATTAAGTATTTATAATAAAGTGTTAAAACATAAGTATATCTTATTATTGATTAAGTGTTCATAATAAAGTGTTAAAATATGAATATAATTTATTATCAAATCATAACATATATCTATTGAGAGTAAATGCAATGTTTGGTCTAATGACAATAGACCTAAAATATCTTAATTACGAACATGTATATATTACTTACTTTTCATACTTTTCATAAGTTTATAGTTTGTATATACGATAAGATATATGTTTCAAAAGGTTTACGTAATAATACTTTTAACATGTAAATATCTTTATTATATTTTCAGATAATGTTTTTCCGTCATGTTTTGTTTGAGCACCTAGAGGATATTGAAAAAAAATCTCAACATCAAAAAATGTTTCCTTGCTCCAACAACTTCACTTAAAAGATAATATATTATTTTTGCATAGTTCATCACGTCATATGGTACTAATTTCGGTACTAATTTTTATACTAGTTGAGATAAATGTAACGTGACATAGGCTTAAGAAACTATGTCAAGTATGAAGATAATCCTTCCAATAGAAATATGTATCTAATGTTGTATGGATAATATTTATTGTAACCCTCAAATCTACGTAATATGAATGATATTCTTTTTATTTCATAAAGATTAAATAATGATTTGCAACTGCTCTTTCAAATATCTCTATATATAAAATATGTCTTTGAAAAAAAACTTTTTTACAATGATAATTAAGAGATAACCTTTCAAAATTACTAACAACTCTATATAAACATAAAATCTTACGGTACTAAAAATACTTAGTCTTAATAAGAAGTAATTGAAATTCAAATAATATTCAATCTTAATCATAAATAATTGTGTTCTAAATAATACTTAGTTTTAGTTTGGAGTTGTTGGTTTCTAAACAATATTCAGTCTTAGCAACTAATAATTATGATCTAAACATTACTCAATTTTAATCAAAAATAACTAAAGTCAAAATAATATACACTGTAGTGAAAACTTGATCAATAATTAAGTATTATATAAATTAATTATATAAATTTACAAACAAACAAACTAGTATAAAAATATTAAGTGTAATTTTTTTCCATTTACTCTAAACTTTATTAAATTCTATTTTATTGATTTGTCATCTAACCGTAAAAAATCAAAATCCATCAAAGTCTGACTGTCTAAATCAAGCATTGATTTTGCGAAAATTGTGAAAAGCTTTAAATAAACAATTAAACTCTCTATTTGTCTGTATTATAGTTGTTTTCACTTAAAATAATATTAAGAACTCAATGTTGCATTAAAATTAATAAATTTTGATGTTGCTTAAATAATATTTTTGAATCATTTTATTACTACTAAATTTATAATTTTATTATTAATAATAAAAACTATTATTAAAAAATAATATTGATATTGATATTTATTATTATTATTAATTGTATTTTTTTTATAGATTTTAAAAATGATTTAAGTTACATTAAATTGATTAAAAATTAAACCTATTTTAGGTAGGTAGAATTTGTTTTTTTATACCTGAATTTTATAATGTTGTCTTTATGTCGTCGGTATCTTTATGTCCAATGATATAAATAATGTGGACAACAACTCAAGTAGCAAACAAATAACTTTGGTGGAATTTTAGAAAATTGACAAACAATCAGCGGCTTGACAAACTATTCATAAAATTGTTACCTTTTTAAAATTTTAATACACTATTTATAAGTTTATGTAAAGATATTATAAACCTACTAAAGGTATAATTAGATTCAATTACATAAATGTTACACAATAACACTGACGTACAATAATAAGAATAATATCTACCTACTGAAAAGAAAAACATTATATCTCTACGTATTAATTTTTTATTTTAATTTATATATATAAATTTTTGCAAACTCCATTCTGGGCAGATGACAAACCTTTTAGGGTGTCACAACTTAAAGGGCACACAAACGAGTATTTTTTTGCTAACTTAGGTGTTTGTATTTGATGGTAAGGGAAGGCTTGTCCCACACACATTTTAAGGTGAATTAATTCCATGTTAGTTGCAGTGGTATGCAGGCACAGAAATGAGATGGTGTGGAAATACATAAGTAGTGGTCTTCAAATCCAAAACATATATGTAGTAAGAAATAAATCCAAATGCATGAAATGATGATTCAGAGCTTGGAAAATACTGGCTTGCGTTTCTGCTTCTGTGCCGTCACTGCTTCAGTTAAGTCAGGGGATAACAATCTGGCAGAATTCAAGGTTGCAACATAATCCAACCCCTGATCCACAGTTAAGTCCCTACTTTTAAGCACCACCATTTTCGTCCCAACAACCGCAAGGGGAGACTTGCTGGCAATTGCTGTCAAAAGTTCAAATTGATTCATTAATTATGATATGACAAAATCAATTACTACTGAATAATAACGTATTTGTTATTAGTACATATGGAATGAATGAATGAATGAGTGGTGTTGGATTTGGTTATAGAGATAGCTAATTGAGGATTGAAGGGGAAGAATGAACCTCGAGCGAGATCCATGACGGCCTGATCGAGGTGATGTTTGGAGTCGAAAACACGAGAAACGAGACCTAATTCCTTAGCCTCCTCACCGGAGAAGGTGCGACCGGTCAAAGCAAGTTCCATGGCGTTGCCGAACCCCACAATAAGGGGTAGCCTCTGAAGTGTTCCCAGATCAGCCGCCAGAGCCAAATCCACTTCTTTCACCGAAAATAACGCCTCCTTCGTGCACATCCTTATGTCACACGCAGTCACGATGTCAATTCCACCACCGATGCACGCTCCGTGGATACTCGCAATCACCGGCTTCCGGCACCGTTCCAAAGCCGTCACGGCATCTTGCATAGCCATGATCTGTCGGCGGAGGGCCTCGCCGGAAGACGAATTGGAAGCGGTTGATCCCAAAATGGAGAGGTCGATGCCGGAGCAGAAGTGGTTGCCAGCGGCTGACAAGACGATGACGTTGACGTCGGGGTCGTGATCGAGGGCAGAGAGGGCCCTCGGGAAGTGGGTGAAGAAATCATGGGAGAGAGCGTTCCGTCGTGATGGACGATTCAATATAACATACCGAACACCCGATTTTGGGGTCTTCTCCACAATTTCCAGGCTTGGGTATTTGTATTTCTCTTCCATTCTTTCCCTACTAACTCTATCCCCTACCATACTCACTCTTTTATGCTTTTATCTTATCCAATTTATTTATTAAATTATATGAGATGATATTTGCTAATCTAGAAATTCATTCAAAACAATTATAGGTAAATACCTGTATCACTTTTAACAAACGGGATAAAATATAATTATCTCACTTCTAATTTTCTTCCCTATAGAAGAAAAACCAGAGGGGAGACTAAATACAAAAATTTATCATTTCAATATGAAGTACATCCAAGTCCTTCATGTACCATATTTCTTCACTCTTTATGCAACCATTCTTCATTTTAAGCAATAGTATTTCACTACATGTGCAATATAGGAGTATTTTTATTCTCTATAATCCTCTCTTTGTTTTTCAACTCTTGTGAATTATGTTGGAATGAAATACCTAACGTGTTGTTGTATGGTAATTGGTGTTTTTAGTTCTTTCAAATCTTAATCCAATTTTTTTTAAGTTGTTACAATTTATTTTAGATTCTTTTGTTGTATCTAAATATAAATCACAGAAATTTATCTTTATACCACTTATTTAGAATAACACTTATGAAAACTTGAAAGGGAAACTTTCAACAAGAATATAATTGTTTACAAGTTAAATTTTTTTTACCAAACCCTTTACCCAAATAAATAAAAACATTTTTCTATTGAGTAGAGATAGATTTGTGTAATTTTTTTTTTCAAATATAGATCCAACCAATCAATCAATAATGAAATTTGTTTTGATCTAATCAATTAGGTATAGACAATTTTTTTTTTTAAATTAATAAAAATGTTAGCTATTGAAGAAATAGATCATCTAAAACTCATACTCATATCCCATTTTAAATAAAATTTCAAAAATTGAATAAAATTGCATTTTAGTCTTATAAAAGTTTATTGGTGACGTTGGGATCTGCAGGACAAAAAAAAAATATCTGATTTGTTTGCATTGAAGAGACAGCCGAAGAGCGAAGAAAGAAATAGAAAGAAAGTGAAAAGCGAAATTATATATATTAATGAAATTAAATAAAAAGTAAATGAAAATTTTGAAATATATTCGTATGTATAATAGAATAAAAATTGTTGTATATTAATATACTTAAAAAGCAATTTATAAAATAAATTTTTAAAATAACTTAGTTTGAAAATAAAAATTAGAGTTAAGATTTTTTAATTTAAAATAAAAAATTATTATAAAACTTCAATAAAAAAATTATATTTCAAAATAAAAATATATTAAAATAAATAATCAAAAAAATAACTTAATGAGTTTTATTTATTATTTTAATTATTTATTTTTATAATATAAAATATATATCAAGAAAATATTTATTTTATTTCATTAATTATTTTAGTACGTAACATAATATATTTTTAAATATTTAATTGTTATTTATATTACATAATCCATTATACCTAATGTGTAATCGACTATAATTTACTTTCTTTATGCGTTGGAGCTAAGAAAGTGCATTCAGAATATTTTGGTCTCTTTTCTGTGTTTTACACATTTCATTACATTGAAATTCTAACTTTTTTTCTTTCTTTGTGTGTTTACTTCAGCAATAACAGTCACAGCATTGTCAAAAGGCGAGGGTGCTCATAACCTTAACCTCCTACTTGTAGCAAATAATGTACACTCTCCAAGTCCAACTCCAATATGTTCGAGTGCAGGAGGTAAATGAAAGATACATAAAGAAAACTAAGTGCATGGAAGGGTGATTTAGAAAAGATTTTGGCCGGAAAACATATTCTAAACGCAGTAGAAGCCGCTGAATGGCCTTTCAGTGCCTGGCATTGCGTGGGTACGGGCATGGACGCTCGCAGCAGCTTAGCCTAGACACAGAGGGTGATGTGAATTTTACAATGGAGAGAGACTAGGCGTTAGAACCATCAAAACTGCCCTGGGCACTTTGTCGTCTTTTCTCTCTCCAATTCTCTCCCCACATCTTGGCTTCAGCCACTGCACGTTCTCTATCAAGATCCCTGTTGTTTAACATCCTTGCAGTTTCACGTGGGGACTCATCTTTCTCGCACCCTTCCAAATCCCATCTCCTTCCAGATCCTCCACCTTGGTCATTTTTCAACATTCTTCCACCTTGATCATCTCTGTTCCTTTTATCATCACCACCTCCCTTATGGTCATATGCTTGGTTGGCTAGAAAAGAAAGGGCTGTCACCACATCCCCAATGAGAGGACGTGCTGCTGCCTGTTCTTGAATGCACATTGATGCCACAGCTAGAGCTTGGTAAAGACCCCGCATGGGATACCGTCCCTGCAGCTCTGGATCTGCTAACTTCGGAAACTTCCTGCGGTCATTGAACAGTGGACGTGCCTGATACAACATATATATAAAATCATCATTACATTACCACCCTACTGTTGTTAAGTATGCATAAGTTAAGGCAATGCAAGCGAAACTAATAAAAACAAGGAAAGATTGGACGACTACCCATGTGACAAGGTTTTGTTCTCCATGGGGTCGGGTGCTGTCAATGGCTTTACGCCCAGTAATCAGCTCCAAGAAGACTACCCCAAAACTATATACATCAGACTTCACAGTCAGCTGTCCAGTCATAGCATATTCTGGGGCACAGTAGCCATAAGTTCCCATGACACGGGTGGAAACGTGTGATTTGTCACCAACTGGACCGAGCTTTGCAAGACCAAAGTCCGAAAGCTTTGGGTGATAACCTTCGTCAAGTAATATATTAGACGATTTGAAATCTCTATAAATGACCGGAGGATTTGCTTTGTCGTGTAGGTATTCCAATCCTTTTGCTGCCCCAGCAGCTATTTTCATCCTGGTGTTCCAATCCAATGGTTCCTTATCCGGGGGAAGATCTGCATTCAGGTCCATAAATAACGGTTACATTTAAATCAACATAACTACACTATGTCTAAGAAAGCAGTAATGTAAAAGACAAGCCATTTATTCTCCACTCTAACCAAAGTTTGAAGAAGCTAATCAATCATCAGAAGTCATACAAGATTATGACAAGGCAAAATGGAAACTTTTCTAGGAGACTATAGAATGGTTATCACATCATCAAATGTATCACATTCCTTTTCCATAGCTAGCAATAACATGGAAAGATAGTCTAAACACCAAGATGATTTGGCTTTATTACAAAAGGCTTCAGATTTGAACAGCCAGAGCCAACTCATAGCATGTCTATGGTTCATGGTGAAAAATAAACTTTAGTGTGACAACTTAATTCTTTCATCTATGTCTCTCTTGGTGGGGCCAAAGCAGCACCTTGAATGTGTAGAAGATGCTTTCCTCCATCCTTCTCGTTAAATTTATAGCGTGGAAGTTTCATTAGTCATTTAGACACAAAGTCTGCTATTCTATAATGTCTCGCAATTTGAGACCATAATGAATATTAAATAGTGACCTCTCCTTTATATTATTGTCTTTCAACTTAGAATAAAGCTAATGTTTAGGTTCCAAATCCTAAATTGTCAATTCGTTGTCAGACCCAGTGTCAATTCCAAATCCTAAAGTAGAACAATAAAACATATATAGTATACTTGTTGTAGACATTCCTAAGAGGCATCCAGGCCAAACTTGACTCTGAACAAAAAATTAGTATTAATCAGGGCCGTCAGAGACCCAGCCTAAGAATAATAATTTGAATAATAATAGGAATTTGTCTCAGGTTTCACCGATGACAAATTTCCATCGGGAAACCTGGTGGCTGGAGACTAATTTTTGTTGGGGAACTTGACTGGCTATTTTTGCTGGAATCTCCCCTCCCAAACACGTTTTTTACATTCACAAAACTTGATTGTTTAACGGACCAAGTCCAATAACATTCGGACAAATGACTTGTTGGTCAAAAGTTTTATTTAATTTTAATTTTGTTTTTGTTTTCACATAATTGTGGAGGAAGAATTAGGCTCTCTTAATTTTTTTTCAGACTGAGCGGATATTTATTATTTTCTCTATCAAAAAGCCTGGCTCCATAAGCACAAAAAATGATCTCGATCAGTGCTGCAGATGATTTATTGAGCAAGCTGCTTGCTCAAATCAAGATCATACTTCCTCGAGACAGATGAAACTTTCACGACAGTGAAATGGAAAAATCAGGAATTCTTAACAGCTACAACCATATACTTTATAGAGGCAAAGCATGGAAAATAATAACCAAAAGCACATAATATGATGATCATAGCAGCATCGGTGTTCCTGGGAAAGGGCAACACTCTACAGACAATTCTTTATGACCATAATAAGCTCTAGCCAAAAAGATGTGGGTAGTTCAAACCACCGAAAGGGAAATTCTCTTTTTAAGTAAGTATGCAGGAAAATCAAACACACACTGTAGAGGACAAATGCACAAGAACTTATATAAGGTTACCTTGCAACGAGAAATGAGATTGTGAGATAGAAAAGCCAAGTATATGTCCTAGAATACACAGACTACTACAGGGTTTAATTTCAGTACAGATATTCGCTTGAAAGCATTAAATTATACCTTTCTGTATTACAACATATATAAGTAAAGCATAATTTCAGTACAGATGTTAGACTATGTAACATGCGTGCGTACGTATTTGGTAAGAAATCCTAAACCATAGATATAATCCTATCCTACCATGTATTAGTACTACTGCATAAAGACAGCACAGATACTAATGAGACCTTCATAGTTTTGAAAAGTATTAACCAATGATCTTGGTGATCAGGATATTTCTAAAAGAGAATACTAATTATCAAATATGGAAGTAAAATTAAAAAAAGAAATTGTAATGATTGAATTGGGAGGAGTAGAAAAGAAGAATACCATGAAGGTGGTCTTCCAATGACCCCAATGGCATAAACTCATAAACTAAGAGGCGTTGGTCCCCATCCGCACAGTATCCAATGAGATTGACAAGATTAGGGTGGTGTAGAAGACTGAGCATGAGAACCTCCACGAGGAATTCCCGGTTGCCCTGAAGACCGTTTCTGTCTAACTGTTTAACAGCCACAGCCTGTAGAGGTAAAGGAAGAAATGTGAGAAGTCAAAAGGCGACGTATGTAGTGAATATAAGGAGGTGCGTAGAGAATTAACAGAAAGAAAGAATTACCTGACCAGTGGTTTCAAGGCAGCCCTTGTAGACCCTTCCGAAACCACCTTCCCCCAAAAAGGATTGGGGCCTGAAATTTTTGGTTGCGGCTGCCAGCTCACGGAATGTGAAAGTTTGAGCGGCAATGTGTCCAGCAGGTCCGTCCTTGAGAGCAGCCAATTCCCTTTTGGAGTCACCATTATTAGCATTGCCATTACTTGATGAGCGTAGCATGTCTGCTCCTGCTACACAAAGCAAATTAAGTAAAAGTATATTAAGCAGAAAGAGCTGTGTCTGTGAGTGAGATGATGCCGAATACTTGAATTCAATCAGATATTAGGATATACAGAAAATGATGCGTGATGTGATGGGATGGGATGGGACGAGGAAGGTAGCATAGATTAATAGGGGATCTGATTTCAATCTGGTTGGATAGATCAGATCAAGCAGAGTAGGATTAGAGCTGAATACAGATAATTAAATGAGAATATTTTGTATAAAAAAGAAAAAAGAACTAACCAGAGGCAGAGGGCAGTCTGGAAATACGAGAGGGGATAGGGGGATTAAGATCATGATCGTGATGATGATGAAGATGGTGATGGTTTTCCTGGTGAGGATTGGGATTCAGCTTCTCGTCTTCCCTCGAATCGAAACAAGAAAAGCAACCCATTCTAGTTTCCTCTTTTGCCACACGCAGACGCCGTCAATCAACCAATCAGTCAAAGCCTCATCTCCCAATCCAATCCAATCCTAAACAAAACAAAACTAAAACTAAACAGATGGTATGGTTGGAAGGAAGGAAGAAAGAATAAATTTGCGTAACAAAGTGGTTGGAAGAAGAAGAAGAAGAAGAAGAAGAAGAAGAGAGTTGGGTCGTTTGGTTATGCGCGTACAAGTTAAGTTAGTGGTTCCACTTTCACACTTTGTCTAGGACCTCCCACTCCGCCACTGCCAGAAGAAACACCCAGTGGCCTTCCTTTGGATTTAATTGGGTTGGGTTGGATCCAATATATTAAATACCTTTATACAAAAAACAAAAATAATGGAATAATAAGAAAAGTGCGGACAAGTCATAAATACTTACCAAATTCAATAGTAAAAGCAGAAATATCCTATATTTTATCATTAGAGAATTATTATTTTCCTAAAAACTAGCTTTGATTGTATCTTTAGGTGTTTTAAATATTCAATTCTAATTTCCTATATTTTAATTGCGTTGGTTAGTTAAACATCTCAAATAATAATTATAATTCTGTTATTTTAATGCTTCCATCGATTGGAATTTGATTTACTTTGACATAAACAAATGTAAAAGATGAGAGTAAGGTATGTAGTAAAATAAAAAAGTGAAAGTGTTGAGAGAGAAATGAGGGAAAGATATAGAAGAGAAAAGAATAGATTGGACAGAGAGAAGCAGAAAGAACGGAATGCCATTTGGGTGAGCGTTGAAGACGGGGCGAGCGAGGCAGCTCCACCAAAATAGGTAGAAAGTAAAAGGAAAGAGAATTATAGAACAGAAAGTTAGATTAGGAGATGAGATGGAGAACCTAGCTAAGTGGTTTGGTTGCAGGGAAATGGAGAAAATAATGAAGAAAGATGAATTAGTTGGTTCATGGTATGACCTGGAATCTGGGGATGATTGAAGATTAATGTGAAGAGGCGATAGAGATGTCATCAAGAAAGAAGGAGGTGGAAGATGTTGGTCGTGCAGAGGGGGTCCCTGCGCTGGCGAAACAGTTGGAGCGTATGGTGGATAGATACAACAGCGGGAGGATCAAGTTTGTTGGGGAGGATGAGGAGGCAGAAGAAGAGGACAAATCCTTCTTACAATTCCTAGACGTGGTGGATCGCATCTCCACTGCCTCCGCTACCCTCTCTACCTCCACCCAGGAGTTGGACCAGATTGCCTTGGTCCTAGAAAAAGCAATGTCCCTGCTAGAGAAACGCCTTTCTTTTCTTCTACATCCGGTCCCCAAATCTAAACCACCCATCAAATCCCTCTCCTTTGGTTCTCCTTCCCACCTCTCTGCCGTTCCCGATACCTACTCCCCTAGGCCACCCCAACAGGATCATCACGCCCAAGATCCTTTTCATTTCTCTCCCCAAAAGATTTCTACTTTGAACAAGATCGCCACTGCCATGATCGCAGCCGGCTACCACATCGAGTGCTACTTGGCCTTTGCCAATTTCAGGCGGACTGCTTTCAGAACTACGCTCCAAACATTTGGATTCGGGAACACCAAAATGGAAGATTTGTATAAAATGCCATGGGAATCGCTTGAAGCCGAAATTGCAACGTGGAATCAAGTGGTTTGGCACTGCACCACCGTGCTTTTCCAGTCCGAACGAAAGCTTTATGAATCCATCTTCCCCAATGATCCCTCTATATCTCAAAACTTGTTCTGCGATCTTGCACGACAAGTCATCATCCATTTTCTCAACTTTGCACAAGGTGCTGTTCTAACCAAATGGACGACAGAGAAACTATTCAAATTTCTAGATATGTACGAGACCCTGAGGGAAGATGCTGTCGGGGGTTCCTATCTGGAGTCGGGCGCCAAGGAGCTGGCGTATGAGACAGACAGCGCAAAGGACAGGATAGTAGTGGCTATTGTGGCCATGTTTTGTGATCTGAAGAACTCGATCAAGAACGACAACGAAAGGATTCCTGTTCCAAACGGTGCAGTGCACCCCTTGACTCGGTATGTTATGAACTATCTAAAATATGCATGCGAGTACAAGGATACGTTGGAGGAAGTGTTTGAGCAGGGCGAAGGGAGAAATGAGAAATGTATGGAGGTGGATGAAGGGGAAGATGTAGAGAAGCGGAAGAATTCGGGTTTTGCAGTTGAGTTGATGAAGATAATGGAGCTTTTGGATGCAAATGTGGAAAGGAAATCAGAGTTGTACAAGGACGATGCTCTGAGGTATTTTTTTCTGATGAACAACGGGAGATACGTAGTTCAGAAGGTGAAAGGATGTGAGGAGCTTCATAAATTGATGGGTGACAATTGGTGCAGGAGGAGACAGTCAGGTCTGAGGCTGTACCACAAGTGTTATCAGAGGAAAACGTGGAGTATGGTGCTGCAGTGCCTCAAACCGGAGGGGCTGCAAGGGAGTGGGAACAAGGTGTCGAAACAGCTTGTGAAGGAAAGGTTCAAATGCTTCAATCGGATGTTTGAAGAGATACACAAATGCCAGCGTTGTTGGATGGTCAGCGACCAGCAACTGCAGACGGAACTCAGGGTTTCCGTCTGCGCTTTGGTCATCCCCGCTTACCGCTCCTTCGTCGGAAGATTCAAACAACATCTTGAATCAACCAGACACATTGACAGGTATCTCAAGTACCACCCCGAAGACATTGAGCTTTTGATTGATGATTTCTTTGCTGGTAATGCTGCCTCCATGCCTCGAAGGAGGACGTGAAGAACCCTAAACCCATCCACATTCTTACATTTTCTTCATTTTACCACAATCTCTATATGTAAATACTCAAACTATTTAGTTTGTTATTATAAATCTTCAAAATATAGGTCACTATTTTTACTTCTCCTCTAATGTTAATCGTTATTTTTCCTCTTACTTTAATACTCATTCACAATTTAATCCATTTTACTTTTGGGAAAAAATTATATTATTTTTAACCTTTTCAATGTACAAGTGTTATTTACTATATTAGATTCCAATTTTAATTTAATTTACAAAATATTATACATAATTTGTATTTTAATCCTTAAATTATTATTATTATTTGTTTTAAAAAATTAAAAAACTGTGTTTCATGTGAGGTTTTAGATAACCCGCCGCAACTTATTCAATGTTTTCGAAGGAAAAGAATAAAAAAAAACTATCCGTATATTTTTGTAGAATAAAGTAACGAAGAGAGGAGAAAGGGGTTGGTGGAGATGGAGATGGAGAGGGAGAGGGAGAAAGAGGGAGAGAGGAAGGTGGTGAGTGTGCTGCACGGTGGTATGGTGATAACGATGGACGTGGAGCAGCGAGTGTTTAGGGATGGGGGAATCGTGATCGAAGGAGATAGAATCAAAGCTATTGGACAATCTGCTGAAATTATTGCTCAATTTTCTCATGTGGCCGACCACATTCTCGATTTCACCGGCCATATCTTACTCCCTGGTTCTCGCTCTCTCTTTCTCTTTTGTGGTTTGATGTTGCTATGAAATGAAAATTGAAATAATCTAAGGCAGTGGAGGAACAGGATTTATTAACACCCACGTGCATACTTCTCAACAACTGGCGAGAGGCATAGCCGATGATGTGGACTTGATGACCTGGTTGCATCACCGCATCTGGCCTTACGAATCCAACATGACCGAATACGATTCTTACATCTCTACTTTGCTTTGCGGGATCGAACTCATTCACTCCGGCGTAACTTGTTTTGCTGAAGCTGGGGGTCAACATATTTCTGGAATGGCTAGAGCAGTCAGCTTACTGGGTCTTCGAGCTTGTTTGACCCAGTCCACCATGGACTCTGGCCACGGTTTGCCACCATCCTGGGCCACTCGAACCACGGATCATTGCATTCAGGTCTCTCTCTCTTCAAACTCACAACTAATATGATTCTTATTCAGTCAAAATTACAAAAGTCAGTCAACGTCTTTAAAACCAAACACACTTACCGTCTTTAAATCCAAATTGCAGTAAGATAGTTTTGAAGCCAACAAACCAAAGAAGTATCTTTATTTTCAAAACCTAGAGGTTGGGTCATGTAAACCTCTTCATCAAGAAACTCATTAAGAAAGACATGGTCAACATGTAACTGAAACAAAGACCACTTGTAAGTAACAACAAGAATTAGAATAATGCAAAAGGAGACAGGTTTTATAATTGAAGATAAAGTCTCATTAAAGTTGAAACCATATTGTAACTGGGGCAAATGGCAACTAATCAAGCTTTATATTTATGAACAGTCCCATTTGGGTTTTCCTTAACACAAAACACCATTTACAGCCAATAGTATGAAAGTTAAGGGAAAGAACAACTAAAGACCACGTCTTATTCCATTGAAGAGCTAGAAATTCATCTTGCATAGCACCAAACCACTTTGTATCCTGTAAGGCAATTTTGACACTCTTTGGTTCCACATTGGCAACAAGGAGAGATTGAATAACCCTGGGTTGAACAATAGCAGACTTAGAGTGACTCTGCATAGAGTGAGTATTGAGAGGACAACGTGGTACAATGGGTTTGGCATGGTTCAGAATTAGAAGTTAGGATCTATGGAAAACATACGATAGAAAAGGATAGATTTGGCAGAAGCTAAGAAAGAGTATCGATTATCTCTGAATACCATATTGGAACTGACAAGTAATATGATTCATTACTTAGTGAAAATTACAAAAAGTGAGTGAACTGCTTACTAAAGCTCATATATATGGACAGAGGAATACTGCATAATGGATGGTTTTGTATTTCAACTGCAATAATAACACATAGCTGTTCAGAAACTATTAACCAAAAAGAAACAAACTAGATACTACAAAAACAGAGAAAAGTATACCTCTAACAATGTCTCTCTCCTCTACCCCAAACTAATCCATTTCACTTCACAAATTACTTTACTCTTGATTTCTTCTGATATGCAGTCTCAAAAGGACAATTATGACAAGTACCACAACACAGCCCAAGGCCGCATCAGAATCTGGTTCGGGATACGGCAAATCATGAACTCTACTCCTAGCCTGCTTATTCAAACAAGAGATGCTGCAGCACAACTCAAAACTGGAATTCACATGGTACCCATTCCTTTTCTTTTCTACCAGACCTTTTGCAGAAAAACAAGAACAACATAGCCAAAACTTCATTCTTTAACTTTTGATCGAGTTGGGTTGGGATTCTTTTCATCAGCAATATTAATTTGACTATTCAAAGTGGCCTATGTAATAATGGGAGGAGTTCTAAATCGTTACCACTTATTTTTTATTCATACTCAACTAATGGTGTATTAAACTAGCCAGCGCAATACATATCCTACAATGTCCTCACCTGACATTTACTTGAATTTGCAAAACTGTTAGCATGTTGCAGAGATACCGTTTGAGAACCAACTGGTCAGGGATGTTCACAAAGTAGATCACGGAACTGTTACATACTTGGACAAGATAGATTTCCTTCAAAGCAATCTGCTAGCAGCTCACTCAGTTTGGATTGATAACAACGAGGTAAATGTTTGCCTCTTTAAACATGATTATTCCCTTTCAACAAAACCTAATTTAGTTCTTAAATTTCTATTATCGTCTAACTTGTGGTGAGTTCAATTTTGGGTGATGCTGATATGCAAGCAAACACCCATGACTGTTTATTTCTTGATATGCACCCCAACTAAGTACTTTCTTATTTGACACCTTCTAACTCCCAGTCCCACCTGGCTGGGTTCAAATCCACGTGTTTTGGGTTTCTCAGGATATCTTCCCACCTGATAGTTGAAAGAATGATTTCCCACAATAAAATTGAGACTCTTGTAGATATTTTTTCCCCTATAAAATGGATTTTGGATCGTAACCAAATCCCTCTTTGTACTTAGGCAGACATATTCCATCATCTGCCTCTTTCCCATTATAAGGATTTTATTCCGACTTATTTTTTGATTGGAAAGACAAAAGAGACAGAAAGCAGAAACATGTGATTTGAGTCCAAACGTAGGGGAATCTGGAATTGAACTTTCCTTTCCTCCGTAACATTTAAAAGTTTGTTGGAATGGTAAGCAATCCTCGAGCTAGTGTGATAAACAGTAATTATTCCTGCATAACATTTTTCAGATATCTCTTCTTTCAAGAGCAGGTGTCAAAGTGTCGCATTGTCCTGCTGCTGCAATGCGAATGCTTGGATTTGCACCTGTAAGGGAGATGCTTGATGCTGGCATTAGTGTATCCCTGGGAACTGATGGGGCCCCATCAAACAATCGCATGAGCATCGGTTCATCTTAACTCTAAACTTTTGAATTATTTTTTACTTGTTTTTATAATTGCACTAGATTCAACAATTCGGCATTAGTAGCTGGCCCATGTATGCAAATTTAGCTTGTTCTGTTAAAATTTTTTATTTACTTATGTGAAGAACTTTTATTTTCAATATAGTATTAAATAGGCCACAGAGGCAACCTATCCTCCCAAGGCAGGATAGGTTCATCTAAGATTATGTAAACCAAACCCTCACCTGAACGTGAAATGGTGGGAGTCTCTTGCCGCGTGGAAAACTTTTTACTGGGTTGATGTTTTCATTTCTAAATTATATTTGCAGTTGATGAAATGTACCTAGCTTCTCTAATTAATAAAGGACGGGAAGTTTATGCTAATGGAACTACAGATCCAACTGCATTGCCCGCTGAAACGATTCTTAGAATGGTTACAGTTAATGGTGCAAAGTCGGTATTGTGGGATGATGAACTAGGTTCTCTTGAAGTTGGGAAGAAGGTTGGTATTGGTTAACGTCATTCGTAAATTGTAATTATTGTGATTACTTTTTTTTCTTTTTTGTTGAAATCGTCCCATGTTAATTGGGACTATATGCGGGATTTCTCTTTGTTTGACACAGCTTATAGTGTACACATTTTAATTCAAAGTAGAGAGTTGTGGTGTGGGGATAATTCATTGTATTTGATCCTAGTTATATTTTAATTTGCATAGAGCACAATTGCAACATGACATTTTTTATATCTATTGATAATTACGACATTTTGTTTTTCGAACTAGCAAACAAGGAAAATAAATAGGAAATTCGAAAATATCATATGGACCTGAGGTGAAAAAGAAAAACTATGTAAGGAAAGAAAAGATAAAAATATTGCGGGAAACCTGTTGCATTCATTTGGACAAATGTTATATTGACATGTCAATGCTTCTGCATTATCTTTCTAACTTTGTCTAACATGCCAAATCTTCCGTTGATGGTAACGTAGATTATTTGCTAGAGAAATAATACCTGTAGACCCCAGACTTCTAGTGAAAGAATGAAAAAGAGAAAAAATTTCGAAATTATATGTGATATCATGTGCTAAGAGAAGAAAACAAAAAAAAAATGATAATTATTAAGTGTTTAATATCATTCCTCTTTTTAATATTTCCTTGCATGGGACCGAAGTTGACAGTGTTTGTGATTGTCATTTAATAGGCGGACATTGTTGTAGTCAATCCTTCCTCTTGGCCTATGGTTCCTATTCATGACTGGTACGAACCCTTTACATACTTGGTACTTAAGTTAATTAAACATACCTTTTAATGAATTATTTTTTATTAGATGACCGGTGTCTTCGGATTAGTTTTATGAGAAGCAATCATTTTTTTTTATGAAGATAAAGTAATAAATAATTCTACTGTTCATGGTTTCATCGCGATGTCGTGGGATAGAATTTATTCTCGTTTGTTATCTGCACATCCTAGATTATGATCTTGTGCCCTTATGAAATTATGTGATGATCATGCATTACTTAAAACCATTATGAGGCTATGCAGCGAAAGTTCCTTTGAATTTTAATCTTGGCTGGCTGCATTCAGCTGTCTTTACTATCACACCATTCAAAGACCTCTTCAAGTTAGTACATTTACTGTCTACACAATATGCAGCATTTCCAGCATAGTGTATTGCATGCGATCAGAAAATGTGGTATCTGTCATGTGCAATGGCTCATGGATAATGAAGAACAAGAAGATTATACACGTGGACGAGGTATTTTATTGGATAATTTTTCTTATGTAGAATGTGTATCAATTCTATATTAGACCGAGAATCCATTCAATAATAATAATTAGGTTAATGAACTAACACTTTATTTGAAAAGGAAATGAAGCAGCAATAAGAAGAAAGAAAATAGAAAGAATAAAAAAAAAGATAAATAGAGTAGAATAAATGTGTTGTTTCACTGGTTAAAAATGAAAATTGAAAACTCCATTTATTTGGGTGAGCGAAAAATAGATAAATATACAAATATCATTTTATATTAAATAAAACCCAAATTTAATTTATTGTAAATCTATTAATTTTTAACGTATAATTGCTCATGATTTTTTTATGCTTTAAAGAATTATTTAATTCTTTTTTAAAAAATAAAAGTTAAAACATAAGAAAGGCTTCCGCTATCCCCTACTCGCATGCCTTGAGATGAGTATCTCGTACTAGTAACTTTTCCCCTACTTTCTTCTTGAACTTGACACATGCAAGCGCACACACGATAAATCGTACAAAAAAAAAAAAATAAATCATATAGACTTATCAATTATATTTCAACTGCCCATGTGTTTCGTCTTTTTTCATTAATCGTGACTAATGAAGTTTAATTTGTATTGTCCATGGTGACAGGAAGACGTTATTTTGAAGGCAAAAGGGGCTTCTGTTGAACTTCTGAAGAGGGCAGGCATAACATTACGAAGCAGAATGAACATGATTTGAGTGTTGTTTCTCAAGTATATATACACTGTCTATGATAAGCGCCTGATGCAATACAGGAAATAATGCATAGACTATAGAGACAGTACAGTATCCAATGAACTTAATTGTGTGGATGATGATAGCGAGCATATGACACTGCCGCATGCATGCATATGAATGTCATGGTCAAGGGAAAGATTGGATCTTTGAATATTATTTAGTTTTCAATTATATTCTACCTATTGGTTGTCAAAATCTCAAGATACAATTACCAAAAGAATAAAAATAAACCTTCACAAATGTATTTATCAATTGAACAGGCTATTAATCATTTTATTTCAAAAAAATCAACGACGATAACTAAAAGGAATAAAAATAATATATATAAAAATGAAAAATATATATTTGAAATAACAGGACTAAAATAAAAGTTTTAAAAGTTATAAATAAATTTTAAAAAATGATATTTTTGAAGAGAGTATATTGGAGATATTTGTTATAATGAGATAAATGTGTAAATTTGGGTGGAGGGATAGGATAGTAATTTGTGTGGTGAGGGAGTAGAGTTTGAGAATTGAGGTGGATAATAATATATATGTTGTTAGAGTGGCAGTGGCAGTGGCAGTGGCAGACTCCATCCATGGCAGCTGCATTGGCATCTTCGACTCCCACATTCAGACTGGTAATCACTACTCTCGCTCTCAGTTCATACCAAAATTGTTATTACTATTATTATTATTATTTATGATTTGTGATGTGATTCACTTGTCAGTCAAATTTTGGAGAAATCAAAGCTTTGCACTTCCCTAACCCTAAGCCTAATAACCTCAAGCTTAGGAGGTCTGGGTTTAGCGGTTGTTATGGATTGACATTGAGTGTGAGAGAAAGGGGAGTTGGAAGGGGTTCGAGCATTCGGGCGAGTGCTTCTTCTTCGGGGGAGGACGCAAGTGTTCAGGCGAAAGTCACTCAGAAAGTATTCTTCGACATCAGTATCGGAAATCCAGTTGGGAAGCTTGCGGGAAGGATTGTGATTGGACTGTACGGCGACGATGTTCCCCGAACAGCGGAGAACTTCCGCGCCCTCTGCACCGGAGAGAAGGGCTTTGGCTATAAGGGCTCTACCTTCCATCGTGTCATCAAGGATTTCATGATTCAAGGAGGCGATTTTGACAAGGGAAATGTATATATCTATCTCCCTATCTCTATCTATCTTCTCTTCCCCATTTTCCCATTCTAATTATTTCTAACCATCATATGTTTCAGGGAACTGGAGGCAAAAGTATATATGGCCGCACTTTCAAAGATGAGAATTTTAATTGTCGGTATCTCACTCCATTACTTCCCACCTCACATTCATTTCCCTTTCCTGCTTTCAATTTCTAAACACCAAAAATTTCACCTGCCTTTCTTTATCCAGCCTTTTCTTATTCTTATTATTAAACAAATGCCACTGCAACCTCTTCTAATTTTAGATTCCAGCATCTCTCTGCATATTATTGGTATTGCAAATATATACTAATAATACTCATATCTACAATATCTCCAGTGTCTCATACTGGACCCGGAGTTGTTAGTATGGCAAACGCAGGTCCCAACACAAATGGGAGTCAGTTTTTCATATGCACTGTCAAGGTATATTCCTCATCTTCTATATTTCCCATTGTCCATATTCTTCTAATGAAACACCTAGCCACCGCACCTAGACAGATAAGTTTGAGCCATATGTTGTCTTCCAATGAACAACTGTGCTACATTTCTAACTCGAAGACTGTTTTAACTTTTAAGATTCCTGCCTTTACAAAACAAACACGGTTGTTCTGCAACTCGTGTCAACTTCTAACTTTATTGGCAACTTTTGCGTATGCATTTCAAATGAGCCTTGTTTTCACCGTGATTATCATTTGCTAATCTTTGCATATTATTCTGTGAAATTATGTTGAAAATCATTGATTTCATCTGTGAAAACCCCAAATGTAGAAAATAGCAATTTTAGATATATTATAATCCATGTTGTCAAGGTTACCATTCTACTTAGGATCAAGTGGGGGATGCAAGACCATAAAATGTAGGATCGTAGGATCTTCCCAAAATGTAAAGTTATACATTTAGACTAATATATGTGTGTGTAGATATATACTTAGAAAATATGAAAAAGAAAACTATAAATGACAACATCAAAGCAGACTGAAAACTGAAATTTCATAACCTTAAATCCCTAACATCCAAAACAAGTCGAAGTAATCACATAGATATTACACAAGGTTTGCTGGAAAATCATCCTACAACACATCTCAGCTGCATCTTCATTAATCTCATCACCACTTTCTCAAGCATTTGAACATCAAATTCACTATATACAGTAGAAGCACAACTAATATCCACGGTTGCAGCAGAGAGAGAGTTGAGACTTTAGATACATAGAGATCTGAGTGCAGGATAGACAGTAGGCACTGTCGCAGCAAGTCTGAATGCACAGCAACAAATAACTTCAGAAATCAGAACCTAGAGATTGAGAGAGATGTGAGGGAGTGGCCAAGAGACAGAGAGAATGGGGTGGGCTGTGTAAGGTTCTTAGGTCTGATAATGGGAGTGAACAAACTGATTCAGGGATAAAAGAAAGGTTAAAATGCATTCAGGAAAACCAGCTCGCATGATCAGAAAGAAGTCTGATCCGGCAATCTTACTCCAATCCTACTACAACAGTCCCACTGAATAGGATTTTACTAATGATCCAGCTAGGGAGCAGATTTGTAAGGTCCCCAAATCGAGCTATTCGCAGTTTAGCTAGTGATCCTGACAGTATTGATCATAAATTATACTTAAAAGAACCACATGTTGTCAACAACCTAACATTTGATTGATACATGTGATGAAATATTAGAAAACTCTTAATGTCTACTTATCTCGTAAATTGAGTTTGAATTGTCTGTGTTCCCTGGTTTTGATGTAATCAATTGATTTGACGAATTGGCAGACACCATGGTTGGACCAGAGACATGTTGTATTTGGCCAAGTTTTGGAAGGCATGGACATTGTTAGGTTGATCGAATCCCAGGAGACGGATAGGGGTGACCGTCCTAGAAAAAAGGTGACTATCAGCGACTGTGGTGAGCTTCCAATTGCTTGAGGTGGTTCTTGTATATTTTGTTGGTCATTTCCTTCTATCAACTTGTTGAGATTGAGAAGAAACTCCTGCTTTATGGAAATTTTTGCAATAACCCTTTTTTTTTTCATACTGAACCGACAAACTTTTAGCAGTCACCTGTATTCTGGTAGAATTACAGTTTGAAGTGTTGTCAAGTTGGAAAATTTAATACCTGTTTGAATGGTATTAAGCCAAAGTGCAGATTCCATGAGGAAATGGATGTCAAGAGAATAATTAGAGTCTTCTATTACATACACGATCAAATCTAATATCATTTCTAGTGAATTATGGTAGACTTTTTCTGAGCAATTTTTGTGTTATCTTGATCGAATTTAGATCTTTTTATCGGCCCTTGAAGAATGTCATAATTCTATCAGAATATATCCTTCCTTTAAATTGTAATAATATTGTCTTTTGGATTAAGAATGAAATAAATATAAAATAATTAGCAAGAAAAGAAAAAGAGAGGATAAATAAAAGAAAGATAAAGCGAAGAACATGTGTTTTTGAATAAAAAATATAAGAGAAGGAATGAAATACTTTCTCCACTTGTGTGGATGAACGAGTTAGGGAATGAAAATAAATTTCATAATTTTATTTTTTTTTTGCATCAACTAAAAAATCAATTTTTTACTGATGTTATTGAACAAAATTATGCGTGATTTAATTTTTAAAAATATTTCAATTACAATATAACTTGACTCTTAGATTCTGATTTATTTTCCTTTTAAATCACCCAAAACAAAAGTGAAGCCATTTTAGAATTATTTTTAAATTTGAAAACGCCACACCTGGTTGGTCATAGCCCGAGTATCTGCCAGCTATATATCTGTCTCTTACAGGGAATATTTTTTGCACCCCGTGTTTTCATTTGCACTCCATAGATATTAAAATCTCTAATTTACTCTTCCACCCTATAACTTAAAAAAGTATACTCACTTATATATTACACCATCCATAAGTTCTGTTTATATGAAAAGATTACATTAATTTGAAATAAATGTTTAGATTTTTGGAAATCATTTCTTCGTAAACAATTTTCTTTTAGAATACACAATTTGAAAGTAAGTTTAGGAATTTAGGTTCCGTGTCTTTCGCATGATTCGAATTTGACAATCATATTATTAACGTATAGTTTGACATTCTAATTAATGAAGTACTTAAATATTTTGTCCATCGTACGATAATTTTTTAAAAATAATTATTTTTAGATATTATTTATTATTGAAAAAATATTTCCTTATTTTATTAGATGGGAGGAAAATTCTCATGATACTGCAAGAGGTTATTTTCCAATTAATTGTAATTTATGTTTATTTTTTTAAACATTTGAATTAAAAAAAACATTTAAAGAATATTAAAAATTAAACATAGCATATATGGTGAAGGGCAAGTGAAAAAGGTCATATTTTCATGGGAATTGGAGAAGTTAGTTTATAACCTAATTATAATTTCTAATTATCTTCACTTTAGAAAAAAAAAATATTATTGGGAATAATAAAATTTTAATCAAATGGTTTTTTTGAATGTGTTCAAGTAATATTCCTTGGGAGTCATTTGTGGAAATACAATATCATATTTTGAAATAAATGGCGTGTAAGAATATTAATGATCTAACTCACTATAATCTTTTTTGTCGATCTTTAGAATTACGAACGTTGCATGTGGTGGTATACTTGTGTTTCGAGAAATATGCATGAACAAGAAAAAGATTATTTCAAGGTAAATTGAAAAACATGTTGAATTACTCATTGAAATTAATCATTTATAGAATTCCTTTTGAAGAATTTAAAAGAAAGAAGATAAAGGTGGGATAACTGAATTTACCCAATTGAATTAGGAAAGAATGCAGTTGGTAAATGTCTCTCCTGATGCTTTAGCTGCATGCCATCGATAGAACGTGTAATAGTTTAGGTAAAAATGTTAAAATGTTAGAAAACATTTTTTTATCACAATTTTAAAAATAGATATTTTATCCATAGGTGAATGTAATAATAGAGGGTTAGAGTGAGGCATTAAAAATTTTAAAAATAAAAAATGTGATAACAAATACAACTTTAATCGACGAAAACTTATTGAATAAAACTGTTGTTTGAATAGATAGCTTATTTTTATTTTGAAGTTTTCCTTCCAAGCACGATATATTCATATATGGAAAATTTTTTAAATTACATGATAAAAAAAAAAATTATGTGAAGGAGGTTAAAGTAAATATATGACAGGTTAGGTGGTGTTGACCAAGCATGGAAGGAAAAAAATTGTGGAAATTAATGATGTTTGGTATGAAATGAGTGTTGATTGATAGGCACAGCAGGTTAAGAAATTAGCAGGTAAATGTTGCAGATGTTTGTTGTGGTTGTCTTTAACATGCATACATGTTGTTCTGTGAATTTGAGGGCATATATGTTTGAACTCACCCGCATCCTTCACTACACTTCAATCACATGTAAACATCACAATTGCATAGAATTGAATACAATGTTACCACAATTCATGCAACTTCAAATGCTATACGTCATTTACTTTCTCTTCACACCTTTTTCATCCAATATTTTCTTTAAAACTTCACCTAAATCACTTTTTAGGCTAGCAATGTTTTTTCTTTAAATAAATGGAAACACATTTTATTTGATAATTCAACTTTTAACAAAATTAAAGCGTTTGATAGTGAGATATCTTGTTTAGATAAAATATATTTAGAAATAAATTGAAATTGTAAAATTAATAAAAATATTTAATCACTTCATAATTTTAAATTCTACACAAAAATTAAAATTTGAAAGTTTTTTATCATCCTTATTTTACTTCTATATTTTATTTCTCTCTTCTCCATCATTTTCCTCTTTACTATCTTCTTTTCATCGCTCACTATACTTTTCTCTCCATATTTTGAATGATGGACCATATGAACTGCATCATAATTATTAGTATTAACATTGGATACAATGCCTAACTCGAACCACTGAATTGGAATTCAGTAAAGTTGACTGGTTGGATTCTAATCAAGCTTGATTCAAGGGAACATAATCAACACTCTTTCTTTAAAATGATTTGTTTAAACTTAATAATTTTGTAAATTTATTATTAGTTAGTCTAGTATAATGGTAATTAAGATGTATTGCTCCACTCGGATTTAGGGATGAGTTTTGAATCTACTAAAGAAAATATCTGATTTTTATAAAATCTTTTATTATTTGTTTCTCTTAATCTATCGTTCAGTAATGAATTATATATATATATATATATATATATATATATATATATATT
>Ga0099824_1001476_pt1 | contig 33126 bp, 16 predicted proteins | sample SiratrowhiteBW_FD_76837 | JGI IMG/M metagenome (GOLD analysis project Ga0099824, IMG submission 76837) | Root nodule microbial communities of legume samples collected from California, USA - Siratro white BW | ecosystem: Host-associated > Plants > Roots > Nodule | place: USA: California... | reverse complement strand
CTTTAGATATTTGTATGATCTTTAAATTAACTTCATTTTATAAATTTAATTTTAAATAAATGGAATTTATATTGATGTAAATTTTTTTATAATAGATATTAAAAGTAATTTGAAAACTGGCTAGCTCAGATAATAATAGTTTAGGTGTATAGTTGTTAAAATGACTTTAGTTTAAATAAGAATGTGCATAAAACAAATAACGCATTTAAAAGTATACACGAAACAAATAACGTACCCAGTAATATTATTAAAAAACATTTTTTAAGTTTCAGCTAGACAATACCAGACACCATATGTTAACGAAAAGATCATGTGATATCACTTTATTTGACGTGAATCCAAACACAACCTTTGGGTGTTTAAATTAACTTTATCCATTTAAGTTTGAACAAACTATTTTCACAATAAGTTTCGGGGTGACTTGGGAATATAAGTATTTTAAAGCATTTTTTATTGACGCCAAAATTCTTAATCAATATTCGTGTAGTTTTAGGTTTATCTAAAATTTATAAATAAAAATTAGAAAAATAGTTTATGTGTAGACAAGTGATAATATATATTTTATTTTAATACGGAGGAAAAAACTGAAGATTCAAGTCTTTTAAGTTTAACAGCGAGAAGTAGTTAAGTGTTTTATGTTGTTACATACATTATTTAATTATATAACAATTAGAAATTGAATTCAATATATTTTTAAGATTACAGTAACATTAAAATTTGATAAATATCTTTGATTTTGTATGATATATAAAAATTTAAATCAACATATATGCCTTAAAAGAAGGAAAAGATACATAACTCAGTGAAAAAAAATTTAAAAACGTTTAAAGAAAAAAAAAATATAGTAGTTCGGTTTAAAAGAGAGGAAAAAAAAGAAAGTGATGGAACTTACTTTATTATTTCTTACTAATTATATTTCATTATTTTTTATAATATCAAAACAAATTACACAATTCAAAATATTTTTTGTCTATTTCTCAGGTATTTTCAGTTTATGAAAAGACTATATTTCAATTGTATTCCATATCTTTTTTTTTTCTCTTATTCTTTATTTTCATGTTCTCTGTTTTTATGATAATTAATTATTATAATGCTGAATCTAAATAATCATATTTTAATATTGATGGTCCTAATATCAAGTGAACTATACAAAAAATATTGACTATAAAAAATTGTTAAATTTTAAAATGTGAAGTGAAATTTAAATTCAAAATGTCATATTAAAATATTTGTATGATAATTCATTTAGCTGAATGTAAATAAAATTAAAATTGTGAATTGTTGGGTGCTTTTATTTCTTATTATGATAAGAGTGAAGGAGAAGAAAATATTAGTTAATGTAATTCAACAAAACAATATCTTGAATTTTCAAAGGACAAATTTGATGTATGACGTAACAAAAGAAAAACAAAAATAAATATAGTTAAATTGGTAAACAGGCAAAATTTTATTACCTCAGTCAAAACGGAAGAGAAATAGTTATTAGTTAATATAATTTAATTAAAATAAATAAATAACAATGGTGACCGACATCATGATTGAAGACAAAAATGAAAAAACTAATTTTTACAAAAAAAAAAATAATTAATTGATTTTTTATTCTAAAAAAACTGATTGTAAAATTAACATGTACTTAAATCTTAAACTTAGAAACATACAAGAAAAAGTTACATTACTTAAACTATTTTTTTAGGATAACAAATCAAGAAATTTTTAGTTTTTCTTGTTATAAAAGAAGATGTATAAAATTTATATATGTACTTTTCACCATTTTATTAGATTGAAATGTTTTTTATGTATGATATTCTATTGAAAGAAATCTATAAAAACACAAAAAATAAAAATAAAAATTAACAACACTTAATTATATGTACTTTTTCACCATTATTATTAGATTGAAATGATTGTACGAATCATATTCAATTGAAAGAAATATATAAAAAAATGAAAATTAACAAAAAGCTAATTTTTTACATGACAAATTTAATGAAAAGCATAATTAGAAAAAAGAAAAATAGACATCATCTAATTGACAAAGATATAAATATTCATTTATAAGGTCGAATACAGCCTTAACTCTATTTTTCAATAAAATATTCTAGTAATTTTTCAATCAATATCTTAATTATATTTTTCAAACATGGAAAAACCTTGTTAGTATTTCCTTCTCCTTTTTAAATTTAAAGCTTACTGAACATAAATTAATAATCGTAAAATGGTACTATTATGTTTAAATTAAAATATTTTAATGGTCACCTAATATTTTTTATAGCTACACCAGTAGTGAAATATTAAATAAGAATATATTTTTCAAAAAATCTTTAATCAAACATTTTAAAAAAAAAAACATCAATAGATGTGAAATAAAAAATGTTAAAATATTTAAAGATATGAGAAAGAAGATTTTATACATTACGAAATCTAAAACTAAAATTAATTTTAAATTTAAATTTGTTTTAATTAAACATATTTTAGTTAAAAAAAAATAAAAGTGACAACTTCGAAGAACCTTCATTCATTTTTTAAGTTTAAAAATTGATGACATAGAAGTGATGTTGAAAAGTGGACGAATTCTTCTTGTACCCTAATACATTCTTCCTGCATCCTAATAAAAAATTTAAATAATACAATTGTTCTTATATAAGAACCAGATGACATCTCATCCGGTTATCATTTGAAAAAAAATTGACAATCGGATAAACAAGTCATCCGGCTATTAATTTTTTTTCAAATGACAACCGGATGGGAGTGTCATTCGGTTTTTATTTCCAATAATAACAAGATGAAACGCATATGGTTCTGGTTCTTATAGTCCAAATCGAAAACGGATTAATTTTTTAATTTGGACTATGAGAACTAGATGAGTTTCATCAGGTTATTATTTTGATTTGGAAATAAGAATCAGATGACACTCCATCCAATTGTCATTTGAAAAAAAATTAACAACCAGATGAACAAGCTATTCGATTATCTTATAAAGGTAATTGTGGTATTTAAATGTTTTATTAGGGTCCAGGGAGAATTAGGGTGCAGGAACAACGTGTCTGAAAAGTGTTTTAGTCCATGACGCATGGCCCATCCTTTGTCGGAGTTGGGTCTGGTTAATGTACCTATTTTAAGTTCATTACGTAATGCTGCGGAAAGAGAACACTTTATGTCTGAAAAAGCAAGAGAAAAAAAAAATTAGACATACTTAATCATTTTAAAATTGGAAAATCATGTCATCTGTTTGTTTTAAGGACTAAATAGAGAGGAAGAGAATAAAAAAGTTGAGAAAATAAAAAAATACGTAAAAAAATATAAAAAACTATTTTAAAAGCTATATAATTTGATTGATTTTATAAAGCATAAAGAGAAAAATAATTAAATAAAGATAATATATAAAAAATAACAGGGTAAATCTGACTTTTTAAAATTAATTTCTTCCTTCTATCCTTCCATCAAATTAATAAAATTAATTTTGTTCCTTACTTTTTCTCTTCCTCTCTTATCAAACAAACCCTTATAAACATGCCAAAAGATCACCATTTTCATTAGGTTTTATTAACTTAAAACTATTACAAGCAGCTTTTAAATTTAAATATAAGTGGTGAGAACGTGTTGTTTGTGATGTTTACTTTAAAATTTAAACAAATTCATTCGTGAATGTAAATTTAAGTGGAACAGTTTTTAATAATTAGAGTTAACATAATGCCAAACATTGTTTTAAACTTTTAAATATGACAAATTATACTGTAAGTCAAAATAATCCTTTTATCCGAACTCACTTTAAATCATTAGCTCACAAATATTATCATTGTATATCATATGTTTTACAAAATCTACTATACGAAGTCGATTTTAGTGAATGAGACTGAAAAATGTATTATACAATTAGATATCTTAAACCGAGATCACATAAGGATATTATGCTGAATACTTGTTGGATACTTAAAATAATTAATAAAATATAACCATGATTAATAATAATTATTATCCGTATTGTTAGAATTAACTTAAAATGTCGTGCTAATATAAGGCCTACTATGAATAGTATATTCAGTTGTCTATAAATATCAAAGTCCCATTTAGTGAAAGGTACCTTTTAATAAGCTCATAAAATCTCTAAATAATGAGTAGTAATTTGAGAGTTTGAGAATCTTTTCCATGTACCTCTCCTTCTCTAATAGAAGGCCGAGATACTAAAATCTTAATAAAAGATTGAGATCCGAAGATCTATTATGGATAAAGTATTGAATCCACTAAATGCTGAAGTTACTAGAAGACACTTTAAGAAGTCGAAGTCGATCCCACAATATATTAACTTTTTTTATATACCAACCAAATCTTTTTAACCCGAATACAAATATAAAAATTGTAGAGATTTTGATAGATAAAGAAAAAGTTAAAGGAATTAATATATCTATAGGTATATAATTATATAAAGAGAACTTTTTAAACGTTGTGCTTCTAAATATATATTTTAATTTTTATGAATTTTAAATTCTCAACTATTTCGTATCTCATTTATTCTCTTCAACCAATTATTTTAAATGACATCTCAAATTTAAACAAAATAACATAAAATAAATGAATTATATAAATAAATATTTGTTAAACTTTTTTAAATTTAAAATTAATAAAATTTATTTTCATAATTAAATCTCAATTCAATAACATAAATTAGTATAATAAAAATAAAGGAAAAAAACTGTAACAGTGTGTATATCTTTTTACTGGTATATATTATACTAATCTATAACTCAAGTGAAATTCTGATTGTTTTTCATGATTATAAGATTATTTTAACTAATTTAGAATTTTTTTAATTATTTAAATTAGTTAAAAATAGTAAATTTGCCGATAGTTTTTATTATTATTTCAAAATTATTATTGTCATGTTTAAAATTGAAGTAGTGGAATGAGATTTTAAAATTAACAACTATTTATATTCTCCCTGGAGAAAATAAAATTATGTAAAAGATGTTCATTAATTTTTTTATTAAAAACATGTTAATTATTTGATAGTAATTTGGAAAAATAATTAGTTCTTTAACATCCTTACACAATTAGATATTTTAATATAAACTCATATATTTTAATATAAACTCAAGAAACGCATTAAATATACTTGATTAAAGATTACATTCAATACAACTCACATAGTATATTTACACATGTCAAAGATGTGCAAAAACACTCTTAAAAGCTTCTTTACCATATGATATTAATATACTTTACTTAAACCATTAGCAAAGAATGAAATCTTTGTTAAATGATAGTGATAGGTGTGATTACTTTATACACAAATCAAATAATAATTTATGTATCATCTCATATTTGTGATTATAGATTCTTATCATTTTTATCATTTATATCATTCATTTATATGTAATATATATCATTTAAACAAAGTCATAATTAATTAAATATACAAATTAACATTTATTTTATGTTTATAATAAATATTCACATACAACCATTAGAGATACAATAAAAGAATAAAGAAAAAATTAATTTGATTGAAAAATAATAAACTTAAGTAAAAACTTTTTCGTTTAAACAAAAATATAATAAAAAGTAAAGATTGACCTATAACAAAATCACACAATTAAAACAAAACCAAATTTATTTTTGAAGTTTTACTTAAAATCAATTTAATATAGATAATTTTCAAATACATTCACAACGATCAATAGATCAATAAAGTATATTAACTCAGCACATTATTCTTTACTCATTTTAATTCAATCTTAATCATTCAAACTCAGTACATATTTTATTTACATCAAAGTTATAAAATAATATATAAAAAATTATAAAAATTAACTATATTCATCAGTTTATTTTAACATGTATGATTTACTCATTAAGTTAAAAAAATATTCAATTAAACATATTCTTAAACGGTTATATATTAAATAAAACTCAAATAACATTCATTTCAAACATTTAAATTATATTCAATACAAAAAATATATCTTGTATAAACATCGTTATCTCATAACCAATTTAGCTTAACATTCAAATTATCTATCTAAACTTTTATCAAAAAACATAAATAATGTTATTTACATGTAGTTTCTCATTTAAAAGAAAGTTATACAATAAGATAACTACTAAAAATATACAGACTTGTAATAAAAAGTATTTTCGTATAATCAAATTTCATTGTAAGCTTTACTAAGTTCCCATGACACAAGTTTTCTTAACTAAGTCCAATAACGTTGTATTTGTATGAATTGTGTAAGCGTATTGAAATGCTAGTGAGCTCCGTGATTGTATCAAGTGGTATTTGACAATTGTGTGGAAAGAAAAGCAAGAAAAAGAGGAACACTGCCCCTGCTAAAGTGAGACGAAACACTAAAAAATACAACTGTCAAATACGTTGTTATGTATTTGCCGAAGAAAAATGTCACATAATCGATTATAGGAGTCTTAAGGCCTGGTGAAATGATTCTTAACCTTCGAACTATTATAAGATATAATAAGGTACAGATGGGGTGTATAAAATTTTAGAGAGAAATAAGATACAAATCCTAAAAAAAGATAAAAACATGAAATGAGAGCTAAAGATGGGAAAAAGAGGAAAAAAAGAGACAATAATTTGAAAACAAATATTGTATAGTGTTAGTTTTTAATTACATTTACTTTCTGTAATTTTCATTTAAAAGTATTTAATATTATACCAACTCCAATTTATTTGTAGGAGCTTACATAAATACGTACCAGCTCTATTCATGACGTCATAGTTTTTCTCTAAAATTATATCCTTCAATCATAGCCATTCAAGTGGTTGTCCTCTACAGTTACATATCTATTAACCTTTAAATAACACAAGATTCGGTCTATTCGCTTTGCCAATGTTTTTAACGGTATTTTATTAAAAGTTATATTTCAATACCATAAAAAAGTTATATAATAAGTTAACATATGATATAATAGAAAACATAAACTTGAATTAGTATGAAAATTTCTGTTACAGAATTTACGAAATAAAAAATAACCACAGGTCTGTGTGATACAGGTGAAATATTTTAACAGAATATTTATTCAACAAAAAGCAGTTTAAACTAATTGCAATCTTGTAAGAAATTTATAATGAAGTATATCAACATGATATAGAAAGACTAAATAAAAAGAATTAACACAAAATAATTAAAAGAACTTTTTTTTTAAATTAGAAGTATAAATAAAAAATGGTAAAAGTATAAGTTTCATAAGACATTTATATTGGAATAAAAATTATAAGAAAGTATTGAAAATAAGTAGAATCTTGTAAAAGGATTTCATAAGAACAAAACGATCCAATTTCAGTGTTTTTAATTTTTCCACTAATTTCTTGATTTATCTTGCTAGAAACTTGCATATTCCCAATTTAATTTATCAGTATTAAATAATTTAAATAATATATCAAACGATGTTTGACTTACATAAATTTTAAATACAATTTGAGCACATTTTAAAATTAATGTAGAAGAATAACATTTCATGTTTCACAATAATCATTAGTGACTGTGAAATAGCAATTCGTATATTTAAGTATAGCATATATAGATATCTATTCTTTTTCCTCTTTTTTTTTAAATATTTCGAGATAAAAAATTAATAAAATTGAAAACAAAGCAAAAAATTTGAAAAAGCAAAGTATGGAGCAATATAATAGCTTTTGTTCTCATAGATTTCTGGTGGAACAAACAAAAAGTCTTGATAGATTTTCGTTCCACTGGATTTTTATATTATTCAAATTAGTTACTTGACTAGTTTATAGTTCAAACAATTAAATCCATCGTTTTAATCCAATTTTTAAATATGTGCTCTATTTATATTTATTATTTTCCAAAAAGACAAGCGATATTAAAAAAAAAATGGAGATAGTAGTTTAGGTGTTGAAGAGGGACAAAGGGCTTTGTTTGATGGGGAGACAATCGTATAAGCAAGTGGTTGTGGAGGCAACGTTTTAGAAAGATGCAATGTATTCCTTCCCGACCACCACCGGGACAAACCATAAGAGAGTAACTACTTCTGTGCAGTTACTCTCCCAATGAATTCAAAGCAGACTCCCCCACAATAAATACCGCCCCAGCTTTGATGACGGATATATATAGACACACACATACAAATCTAACATAAATGATGTTCACCTTTTTCAATGTGAATTGTTTTTCTCGTTTTGAGATGTGGAGAATAAAAGAGAAATATATTCCACTTTTGGTCAGCGATAAATAAATTGGGCAATTGACCAATTATGCGCTTTGAATCGGAGGCAGGAATATGGCTAAAGAAATGCATTTAATATGCTATAACATATTTGAAACGAATCAGGAAATACACAATGGTTGATATATTCAGGTATCATACAAAAATTCTATGAAAGAGAATTAATTTACAATATTTCATCTTGTTGGGCGTAAAGAGAACCATCATCAATAGGCAACGATGGTGGGGTTCCAGGGGGTATACGAGCAGTACCGTTCTCACCAGCACATATACATAGAGCCTCAGCATCTCTGAGGGTTGCATCAAGGTCGATGTGACCACTTAGCTCATTAATAAACTTCAATAGGGTGTCAAAGTCCATTTCCTCTCCCATTATTTTACCACGGTATCGTTTCAAGATTGCCACACACAAATACAGGTGCAGATGCTCAGACGGATAATGTGTCCATAAAACTTCCCACAAGCGCATTGTTTTATCGTACTCAAACTCCCTGAAATGTCGATCATAGTTTAGTTGTCTAAGCATTGTAGATAAAATGCTTTAGGTAACTCTACGCAAGGCTATACCTGCCAGAGTTGCAAATTAGCAAACCGGTACCAGTAATAAAACTCAAATCAAGTGGATTTGTATGTACTTCCCACGAGTAAACAATAGAGTAAAATCACCTCACATGTAATCTTTGAACCAAATTTATATAATTTCCCCAACATTCTTTATAACTGTTGAGGAAACTACTATCAAGATAAAAAGAGACCGGACTTCTTGAACCTAAGAAATTTTGTTAATCCTTGATAACACAATGAAACTATTGTCACTCTAATCAGAAAGAGTGGGTGCTGCTTCTCTCTGTCTGGAATGCTCTCAAGAACATAGTATCCTTCTGACACAGCTTAGGAGTAAAACACGATAATTTCAAAGTGAGATTAATTACTAGCTGCAACCGAAAGAGTAAATTTCAGAGGTATATTTGATCTTTTGGATTCTATCCAGAAAACTGTCAATTATACTCAACTCCCTTCAGTTTTGCTGATATATCCAAACTATTTTCAGAAGGTAAGTAGAAAATAACTACACTTGAAACACAAACTCAGCAGCATTAACATCATATGCAATATAGTATGTACCAAAAATTATTGAATTGTGATAAACATAACAATGTAAGTAATCTAACCTTTTAAATTGAATCAAAATCCAGCGGAAGCAAAAGAAATAATTCAAGCAGTCACGCTGCTTAAAATAGTTATGCAATGGGCTATCAAGCAGCTCCACCAACTGCAACAACAAAGAAATGTATTAGTTCGGAATGCTAAAGCAACAGCAATACACCTCAGTACCAAATTTTCTATAAAGACGTGTACAGATAAAGTTACTCAAAGATGCAGCATATAAAGGAGGAATAGTGACTGCTAGAAAAACCATACTATCAATATAGAAAGCTCAAGGCAAACTACGATTGCATAAAACTCCTATTCTGCGATTTAGTTTCATGAATCATGACACGATGCAAAGTATTTTGGGTTTATAATGGCCAACATAGAAATAGAAGGCAAAGAAATTGATAACGTTAATTGAGAGAAAAGTGATTGGTTCCCAATCATGTGATTAGAGGCACTAAAGTGATGGAATGCACCAAAGTCAAGTATTCAAGGTCCAAGAGAAAAGGACATGGTGATCACATATAGAGTCGATGAGGACTATTGGAGTATACATCCTTAGTTTTGCTCCAAACAGCATAACATCAGTCAAATTTCTGGCATGAAGTTTGAAGGTTTGGCACAATAAAGAACCAAGGTATGTTACACAACAAAGCATCAATTTGTCACCAATGATCCTAGCCTTTCACAAGAATGTTCGTAGCCTTTGTGGTTAGCATGGTCTTGCCTTGGAACCATAACTTGACAGCGGCAGCCCAAATAATGTAGTTGGCTGACCCAATGAGATTTTCACACGGGATGACGGTATGGTGGTGAAATTCACAGCAGAGTTACCACTAGCAGCAAGAGAAGGATTGTCGCAAAAGAAGCAAAGAATAATGATGTCAAACAGCAGGGGTGGCCAAACAACAAGGAAAGGCAACCAAATTGAACCCAAACAGGGGCTTGTCAGAGCAAAGGGGTACTAAAGGTGTGGTAGTAAAAATCAGAAAAGTGGTTCTGCAGGATTAAGGACAGGTGTTTGAACTACACGCGCTTGGATAGTGGCAACATATGGGGCAGTGTAAGGAGCTACTGATGGTTCCACGGTCACGGAGGGAAGCAAACAGTGGTTGGAGGGGTGTGCTCGTCCAATGTCAACTGTACATCTAGGATTAGCAGCAAGAACGTTTGTTTGCAGTACTGTTTACCACAAAGAACATTAACTACGCAAAAAAGAGGAAATACAAGGGATCAAACCCTAATTTGATACCATGTAGAATTATAGGAATTGTGTGTATTAAGGGCATATACACACTGGTCTATTATAATCATGTACAGTAAAATAAAAGTAACAAAAAAGTAAAATCCTTAAATATTTGTTAAATATAGTTTGTATCCCTATTTAGATTCAACCTATTTATAATCACGTCAGAACCAGCACCCCAACCATTTAACTACCAAAAAAATTTGAAAATCATAACATTACCCCCAATCCTAAATCTCTCAAGTCTACATCGAAATTATCTAAGCACACCAGGGAACATGCTGATGCTTCATAAAATGAATCCTAATAGACTTCGATTCATACACAACAACAGCCAACCCTTTCCCCCACTAAGTTGGACAAATATAAGCCACCAAAGATAAGTAAAGTGTAATGTTAACCAATACAAACACAACAGCCTAATAAATAAAAATTAGTGATGCAGTACTTGAGTGGTTTGAAAAGGGTAGAGAAAAACCTTAGATAATGCAAAAAGTTGAGAGTGCATGCCGTTTTGATCCCGATTAAAATTGGGTCCGAGACGTTCCATTAGAGCAACAAAACACCAAAAAGCCTCTGATTCATCATCCATCACAAACAATATTGGAGAGAGAAGATCACTCATTCCCTGTTAAAACAGTATGTAAATAAGATTCCCTACCAATTTTTGAATTGGAGGAAAAGAGGGGAGACACGGCATACGAAAACAAAGATGCATAATGGTTTGTGGTTTCAAAATATAACCGATTGAAGAAGATAGTAGCTATTAAGATGCACCGCCTTGCTGTAGTGAATACATAACATATTCTTTGTTTAATCAAAGAAGGGGAGCACGGGGTAAGACAGAATATGAAAACAATAAAGGGGCCTAATGATTCATGGTTTCAAAATATAATAGGTTCAAGAAGATAATAGCCATTAAGATACTCCTCCTTCTTGTAGTGAATACATAACATATTATTTGTTTAATCTAACACGAGGAGGAAGGGGGGTAAGACAGCATATGAAGATGCATAATGATTCATAGTTTCAAAACACACTTGGTTCAACAAGATAATAGCCATTAAGATACATCAATATTCTGTTTAACAAAAAATGAGGACTCTAAACTTCCAAAAAGAATAAGATCAAAATTTTGGTCATCAAGATATATGATAACAGCAATTAAAATTAAGTCCACGGCCTAGTTACCTGGCAATAACCAAGATCAAAGTTGTAAAATGAATAAGTCAGCAGTATATCTCGTAGAATATTTACATTCGGATTATCATCTCCTTCGTAGAAAGCGAGGGATCTATCAGTTCTCACCTTCAAAAATACAAAAATAATTTGACCTGCATAAGATTCATTTATATGTTCATTTATAATCGTTCAAATTTAGAATCTGTTCCCCTAGCTTACCACATCTTTCTCAATAAGCCCTTTCCTTTCCCTGAATTTTGTGAATCTTTTAGCCTGTGCCGGGGATATACTCTACACAGAAATAAACATTACAAGATTTATATTTTGAACTTAGCTGAGAGCACATAGAATTACAGCAGAAAAACAACTTACAAGAGATGGCAAATAAATTATTAGGATTTATAATTAGCAGAAAAACAATGTTACAAGAGAGGTCATCATATTTCAGTAACTGCCAAGGTTAGGGTATGTATTTAATCATTTATCAGCTCCATATTTTCATTGTGGTTGCATGCAGAAAGTTCAACGCGGGCAGCAGTAACCAAGGAACATTGAGTCAAACATGGTTCCATGAGAAAAAAATCTTTCACCTGATGCAAGCTCAATGTGGTCACAACTAGTTTTGCTATGTTTGACCAAAACCTAATTCATTTACACCCATCTTTGAAATTATATCACGAGTCTTCCATCAATATACTAAACAGCTTATGAATGTTTAATTTACATTTTTGGCAAACAAACTATAAAGTAAAGGTATTGCGGATTATATTGTGAAATTGGGATCCAAATCAGTTTCATCCAACTTCTGATGAATAATTCAAGTGATTAATATGAAAGCAGAAAGAGAAATACATCAACTAAAAAGAATGTAGGAGCAAATGAAAACCTGCCACTGGTTCTTTATGTTCTCATATTCTGACTTTTTAACTGACTTCAGGAATTCTCTCTCGGCATATGTTGATTCATACGGATAATATCCCAAAAGCAAACCCCAAACCTATCATTTATATATAAGCTTTAGCAGATGAAGAACATGTATTAATTTATAATCAAAACACTTAGCCTAAAAATCATGCGTGGTAAACCAACCTCATTTCGTAATTCATGGTCAAGTCCGCCATAAAATACTCTCTTTCTCAAAGCTTCTGAATCTGTGACTCGCCCTTCAGAATCCAAGAAGATAATCCACTGCAGATGTTTAACCCCAATAATAATTAGCAAGCACCTGAAAACTTTCAGGATAAATCTTTTACATAATAAAATGAATGTTATCCCTCAACACTTGCAATCAGAATGGCTATAAGAAACATGTATCACTTCAACGATTGCAGTATGAAAATATTTCATTTAAAGATTGCATCAAGGGCACCACCAAAACTAACATATAAGCCGTAACCCCATCTCCAGAATGCTCCTTTATTGGCACAGTACGGTAAAACAAATTCGAGTATGTCTGAGATTGAGGTTTTGAAGGGAAAGAGAAGAAACTAAAAAACATTTCATTTCAAGTAATGAATTAATGAAACGAACAACTCTCAATTCAAAAACGAAAATTTTACGCTCCAACTCTTTTCCCCGCCAATTCATCCATCCAAATAGAAGTCTTATCCATGATGGTATCAACTTTCAAATTTAATGAAAACAAAAATATAAACCAGATCAAAACATAAACATAAAACTTACTGAATTTTCAGACTGAAAAAATTCTGATGGTAAAAAAAATTGGTTCCCGCAGGTCAAAAACACAAGTATAAGAATGCATACCATCCATGGACATGAATTAAAATGTGTGGAAGTTGCTTTGATTCCATTCCAAACCCCCCATTTCCAAGGATTAGAATCTCTCTCATGATGCAGTTTCAATCCTTTAAGTTCCTTTATTTTCCCTTCTAACACAGCAAAAATTTTCTTAGATAAGCTACAAATAACCCCCTTGATGTTTCAGCCATTTTCAATTTTCATTTATAAAACTGATTTTGTAACACAAATTTCTTTAAAGTTTAGGTTAAAATGAAAATGTTAAATATATTAGTTCTTACATCCCATAATGTGAGAAGCAACTGCTTTCAGAAACAGAAGATTGGGTACCTAGTGAACTGGCTCAACTACTAGGTGATGTCAAATCTTATAGAACTTGATCTTTTATTTTAACTCAAACTCCAAGAAGGTCATTTGCAATTTTCTGGTCTACCCTAATTTTTATTTACCCAAAATATGCTAAGATAATGAAAATATTAAAATTTGCTCATATCAATATTTATTTTACAGACACCGAATTGAAGATAAAATAAACATTAAAAAGACGGAGTCAAAAGAAGAAAGCTAACTTAAGGTTGCAAACAATTAAACTAAAACCATCATACTGACAATGTACTTTTGGTCCGGTTTATTGCCAAGAAAAAAATATCCTTCTAGAATGCTGATAACAACTGGATCAGAAAATGAAGACAGATTCTTTATTGCTTGCACGTAAACTGAATTATCCGTTTTTTTACAAGACATGCAAGCTCCATGACAATGATCAACTATCATACCCCTTCCTAACTCAACCCCCTTTTTAAAATACCCATCCAATTAATAACCAACTATTTGTATTTGGCCATATCATGTCCCTCCTATTTTTCCCACTGTAGACACTCCCTACTAGAAGGCCCCAGCTCCCAATCAATCCCCCTTAAAAAGCCACCTTGTCCTCAAGATGGAATTCAATATCTGATGCTGACTCCCAACCAGTCCCACAATCTGGTAGATCCTTCCACATAATTAACACCTCCACGGTGGGTGCCATTCTCTCATAGTGTTCTCTTCCTCCCCAATACTGTCCTCATCATCCTCCCCTACCACCATAACATTGTACTGCTTATTTTGCAGACAAGGGTATGACCAAACTTCTCATCAACCCTGAAACACTCCCCTTTTTTAACCTTTTCTTGTATTTCTGCTTCTAGCAGTCTCTTGACAGGAAGTACCCTTTAATACAGACCCCTTTGAGATGCTAAAATTCCAGTCCCCAATGGATCTATTATTTGTAATGCTTTGATAAGAACTAGCCCCCTTCCTCCAAGATGCCCTCCTGTACTCGCCACTGCAAGTTCTATTATTGAGCTTTGCTCATCCTCTTTTGACAGCTTTCTTGGCTCGTATGCTTCAACTCTGCAAGCATCTTCTCCTTCACGTTATTTGAGAGCATGTCCATCAGGTACTACTCTTCAATGCCCTCCATTACCCTACATATCATTCAAACTAAGTGATAAATAGTTCACAGATCTGGTCTGTTTCAGAGCTAACAGCAATTCAAAAGGACTTCTCATCATAGTGGGATGGAATCTTTGAATAACAACATTCTTGAACCCTTGCCAACATGGGTTTGGTTTACAAGATTCCTACCATTGGTATCATCATCCTAAGGCTTCTACCTCCAAAGCCACCACAACAGCCCGCATCTTCCCCCCTTCTACCACTCCTCTCAATCTGAAATATTGCTCCAGCTTGCTAACCCAACTACATGCGCCTTTCCCAGCAAACAGGTACGTCCAGTTTCCTCCATCTATCACTTGACAGTTTTCCATCCTGAGACTCACCTTCAGATTTCATGGTGGTGATCAGAACTATCTTGGGTCACTTCTTAGCAGTTGGGCAGAAAACCACCAAAAAAAACATGATTCCTCCATTTAGCGTTTTTAAGAATCACATTGTTCATGACTTGACTATCTTTCAAGCAATACTTATAGAGGAAGAATCACCCCAATACTTATAGAGGAAGAATCACACCGATTCATTAGTGGGATAAAATTCACTCCTTCAAGTGCCATGTGTATAGCCAAGCTGAAGAAATCGTATCGTGATTTGTACAATACTGATAAACCATGCATCCAATAATAACCAACTAAATGTTGTTAGCTAATTGTTATTTCTGTTACAATGATAGGGCCTTATCCTTTGCGTCTCTCCTATTTCTCCTACCGTTAGACACTCCTAATAGGAGGCCTCAACTCCCTATGAATTGCATCATTTGCAAAAGCAATAACGAGCAAAAATGCACATTGACTATCATGCAAAAGAGTATTTGCAAGAGAAGTTCTTGTATATAATATGATGATTTTAGCAGCCTGTATATGAAATAATATCAATTATATCAAATATTACAATTCATACCTCTTCAGAACCTAGAGGTGGTTGCCGTGGTTTTCCCCATACTAATGATAAATTATCAAACTGCCAGAAGAGAGACAAAAGACCATATAATTAATATTATACAGTGTAAAAAGGAATGGGGGGAAATACACTATAATTTTATACAAATATAAGCAGAGTATCCTAAATCAAATCATAAAAATAGACACTAAATACGATACAACATCCACAAAATTCAGATTATACATAACAGCTATGCACAATCAATTTTTTACAAATATCAGCAGTATTCTAAATCAATTCAAAACAATAGACACTAAATATTACCTCCATAAAATTCAGATTATTCATAACAGCTCTGGACAAGTAAATTTTTACAAATATAAGCAGTATGCTATATCAATTCATAAAATAGACACTAAGTATGATCTTACCTCCATAAAATTCACATTATTCAACACAAATTTACTGAAGCCACCAACTTAATACATGGACAAGGAAATTGACTTATCTGGTCATCTTTAATAAGTCAGTATGACATTTAACAAAATCCTAGCACCTAAAAATAATATACACACACTTCACATTAAGTGAAAGTTGCGCACATGTTGCCAACCTATTGATTGCCATGCTACGGATGCAAAATACTCGGAATTTAAAAAGTTTGTCATTAGTCTTGGAGACTGAGTTTTGTAAATTGACATTTTATTGTTTTGTTATATTTCTACCATGAATTCTAATTTTTGAGTATCTAATTTATATGAATGCAACATAGTAAAATATTTTTATTGTTGTCTACTTTTCTAATACTTGTGTCTTTCTTCAATGAAGCACTTATCTATGCCTGTTGCCTCAGCAAATTAAAAAAACTCAGTGTTCAATGAAATATCTTGAAAGTAGCCAATAAAACTATTAAGGAACCAGACCAGAAGCTTCAAAAGGGCCTCCATCTCACATCAGATTTGATTACACAGTGCCATCTCACTGTTCATTGGAAGTTAATTATGTTCAGGATAGAAGATACCAACAAAGTAGGCACACCAAACATTTCAAATCAAAATAATTTTTGTGCCTAACAAAACAAGTTTTCTTGCAGACGTTAATCTAAAATTTACAGTAGTGAGGCAAGAAACAAAGGTTACCTCCTGAGAATCCAAGGCAAGGCAACTTTCATCAGAAGTGTTCTCCTCAACATGGGAAGACTTCCTAGGATGATCAAGGTTAGTCTGGATAGGGGTCCTCCTCTCACTGAATCCATTACTCTGGTTTTCCCTAAAAAGTTGTGAAGTTGTCTCCCGGGCAAATTTTGTGACAAGTGAAAACTTCTCTAAAACTTGAATCGAGAGGTCTCGAGCAGGATCTACTTTATGTCTGGGTCTCCCATGGAAATGACTAACACTTAAACTTCCATTACTGACATCATTATCAGCCCTTTCTTGGTTCTCGTTCAAAATGGATTCGTCAACTGACATATTTGAAGGTCCACATGCAAGGGGAACAGCTCTGGGCAGCTCCAAGGAAGACAAAGTCCTCTGGAAGTCATTGCAAGTGTTTAGAAAAATATAGCAGCCCAATTTAAATGGCTTGGTATTTAATTGTTAGAGAAAAAAGGGACTTCACAGACCTAAGGGAATTATAGAAGTACGCATTTTCATTCATCTCACTTTTGTAGCTAAAAGTACAAGTTATTAAATTTGCATTGTGAGAATGAGAACAAAAGAGGAACAAGATGCTTATGATCTTCTATCACTTATGTAAATTTTCCTTCTTTGGAAGATATTATTTTCATCCACAAAGGATAGTACGAATCTACGATCCACCAGTAAAACCAAACAAAGTCAATTGAATATCACACCACCGTACCTGCAGTGTATTCTGAAAATCATTCACAAGGAATACGTTGGCATCCTCTTCAGATCTACATTTGGCATACAAGTAAGATTATAAGAACATATTTGCATGAAAAACATGACTAAGAAATCATAGAAATGTGCTGCAAATATAATATTATTTGTCTTGATACAATAAACTTGATCATGAATTTGGAATAGTAAAGGTATTTTAAGAATCATGTCAGCATTAAAGAGTGATCTTGATATACACAAAGGAGGAAAAGGCAAGTGTGTATTTGTAAATGCAATCTGCAAGCGTAGAAAATGAGCATGATGATGATTCTCCATCATTTCAAAAAACATTGCACTTATTAGGACGTCATGAATGTGGCAAATACCTCATCACTTGTTGATGACTAAAAATGGTTAAGTCTTGCACATAATACATAATGATGTCATATAAAAATCATTTCGCTGACGATTAAACGATGCCAAATTGCAGGTTCACCAATTTCATACACAGTGAAACAAAAACACCATATAAACAAATGCAGGGGCAAAAACTGGCTACACTAGATTGGTTACTGCACTACTAATAATGCAAAAGGAAAAAGAAAATTAAGAAATATCAGTAGAGGCATGATATCTGAGGCTAACCTCACAAGAAGAACATGCTGCTTTATTGTAGCAAGGAATTCTTTGACTCCTCCACTATAAAAATAGAGTGGAGGATGAGCAAGCCCTGCAAAATTTTATCCACACAAGATTGAATTGTAGAATACATCATAATAATAAGGTATAGACTGAGTAAAATATCTAGAGCTGCCATATATATAAATAGTTTCAACAAAAAACACAAACATCTTATTTACCAAATCATTGTTATTCAGAATGCTTCAAAATACTACAACTAGTTCTATATAACAGAGATCACGTCACAAATGAGCCACAACAGCCTTTCAAAGAGAAGCCATACAGCCACTCAGCCAGCAATTAAGTTCAGCAGATAAATAAAAAGACAAGACAAAACAATTTAATCAATACAAATGGAGCATACAGATCAAAGCTAGAAATCACAACTTCATTCAAACACTTGGAAAAGGTTCAAAGTTAGTTAAAAGTAATTGACGTTACAAGCATTGGTGCGCCAAAATTGGCCAAAAACAACTCAGGATAGTATTCAAATGCAACAAAATACACCAACTGCTTAAAAAGGCAGTATCAGAATGCACTGAAAGTGGAAAAATAATCAAAAAAGAAAAACGTAATTGTATTTTCCGACATGTATTATTTTAAAAACATACTCAATCTTGGAAAGTGGCACGTATCATCCAACACTGAAAACACTACAACAGGATAGCCGGCGGGATGGTTGCTATTTTAAATGCCATAATACAAACGAAATAACTTATACTACATATGTAAATACTAAAAATTTCACTACATATATAAATACTAAAAATTTCATGATAAACAATAAATCACAATAATCGACCAATAAAAACATAGTAATGAAGCCAAAAGAGTAAAACATGAAGATGAAATTAATAAAGAACTCATACTAAAGTACATAAAAAAATTATCAGAAAGTGAACTTGGGGGGAAGTCTAAAGAAAGAAGGATAAGTACTCCTATAATGTCTGAAGGAATCAAGGTCAAAACAGATGTAACATTCATTAATACTTTACCCCCAACATCAACAAACAATGTTTCAAGGGTAGAAATGGAATTTTGAACCCCGTACCATGGTAGCAAAAGCATGCAATGTCTTGGCTTCTATCGGGATTATAGGAAAACCACTCACACTGCTCCTCTATTTGTGTCCCAGAGTGACCCAAGGCCACTATGAAGAAAAAGAAAAGATATGACATTTTTTTAAATTTTATTTAACATTTTTAAATACCCTAAATCTTATTTTTCAACAATCATATTAAAAGACTCTCGCAGTATCCTTTTCCTAAACTTTTCAAAAGTTACTAAACATACATCCATGCATCAGGTAAATCACATGGAGATGCATTAATCTATGTTGGAAATAAAGCACTTACAGTTTATTAACCTTCCAAGTAGCTAGGTTAGTGTTTAGCTGAGTTCAACGTACCTATTTTAACAAGTTGTCATATTTTAACAGTTCTCTGAAAATAATAGTAATTATATAGTATTTTGTAACCATTCTTATTATAAACTGATCGGTCTGCTGAGTGGAAATACTCTCAAGCACATTAAACAAAAAAAATTCTCCCTTTTTCTCACATTCTATCACCTACTTTAAGAAACCTTCTTCTATCTATAGAATTTTCCATTGCTATACACGGCTAGACCAATCAGCCAACACTTCAAATGTTCACAGGTAGTTAACTTTTTACTCAATCCGGCTGGTATGCTTAGGCTAGTTTCCCTTCTGGTTTTTGTTAGGCATATAGAAGTCAGTGCTGCTGATGGATTTTCATAGTAAATTTTGATAACCCTAATTCTTAAAAATCTAATAACGAAGTTTGAGTTTTATGAAAGGCTATCTATTTATGCAGTTTCTGCAGATTGAAATCCAAAAGAATTTTACCACAGGACAGCAAAGGGCATAACACGAAGAAATTTCAAGTCACCTACCCTACAAAAGAATTACTTATCATCCATCCAAGATATTGCACTTACGCCCAAAATAACTGAAATTAACACCCTGAGTAACCGATTTGTTATTACACTACCAAACCATGTGTACCTCTTGATTCCATATAAGATATGCGTAAATACACCCAAACAATAAAGTGTCTGGTTAATAGAAGGCCGGATAAAGTAAGATAGAACAAAACAATGATTTTAAAAAAATAAATAAATATAAAACCCACCATATTCATAAAGAGTAATTCACCTGATGATAGAACAACAATGATATATTGCCACCCTAGAGCAGGTGTATGCCTCCGGATGGACCTGATTTCAGTAAAGGACACCGCCTTTATGGTATATAGGTTTCTTTCTGAGCATAAAATGGAAAAAAAATAAATAAAAATCAACATATAGATCACGTTACACGGGGCAGTAAAGTCATACAGAATATAAACTACCATTATCAGACAGCCTGGCCTCTGAGCTATGCCCTTTGTAAGGTATCCAAGTCTAAAAAGCGGCAAGAAGACGTTTGCATTAATTAATAATTAATAGTACAAGACCAAAAAGGAAATAAAGAAAAAAAAAACAATGATCACCATAAACAAAGCCGAGCTTTGCTTGATCAATTTTAGTCTTCCACTGATTCTTTCAGACGCAAACTGAGTCGGATGAATTGCGACATTTTCCTTCGTAAATACAACTTCGGCACCGTCCCGAGGGGAGTTCTGTTTTGTACTGTCACTCCGCAGCATCATGCTAGCAGATCCCTAATCCCAATCAATCCGAGAAGAAACAACGGTAAAGTCAGTTAAATTTAGGGATAAAAGGCACTGCATGAGTGGAGTATTCAATTGAATCGCGAAAACCCTGATTGAAACGCAAATTGATCGAAGGAAGCAAAAGGTCACAGGAAATCGTGAAGTGAGAAGGGCGACAGTCTTACTTGTTGCTGCGACGCGGCGTAATCGGCGTCGTCGGATAAATCGTGAAGCTCCGATTCTAACATGGAGGATTTCGCAGAGAACTAAAAACTACGAGAACCAAAGAGAGATATCTTAGTGGCGAAGGAAAACCCGTGGTGCGGGAAAATGAACGTGATTTTGTTAGTCGTTTCGTTTGTGTTCGACGCGGGTACGAAACTCGTTTCGTGAAAATGTTGAAGTATCCGAGATAAACGGCTGGGATTTAATACTATGATTTATCCTTTGGGCCCACCGGCCCGGTGTTCTTGAACTTTCCTTTATTCTCTTTTGCTCTTCACCACCGCCTCATGGACCATACAGAGAAACTTCTATCATATACTTTTAATTTAATTTCCTGCCTACAAATTTAATAGATATTGACTAAGATTGTTTGCTTATGATTGGAGAAAAATTGCAGAGAAAATTTGTGGGTTGGTCTTGGTTGTATATCTCATACTCAAATCATCATAAATGTAAGGAAAGTCTAAGGTTTGCATATTTTCATTTTGATCTTACTTTTATTGCATTTATGTTATTGTATTTTTACCCATAACATTATATTGTTTTGAACATAGTTTTCACACACTTTAGTTATCCTAATTTGGTAATTTAGGAGAATTTTGGTTTATAAAGTTTGAAGCTCCTTTGAGTAGAAGACATCGTGAAGACAAAAATGATTCAATCATTTATCATAGTTTAGTGGACAACCAATAGCTGTATCTTCATTTATTATGGTTACAAGATCAGTTTTCTATCATGCATATTTGATTATGAATGGTGCATAATTGAATAAGAAACTATTATTAGACCGTGATCAATTGAATAAAAAAATTCATCACAATATTTATTTGACAAAATTCCATATTTTATTCAACCCTTTATATTGTCATAGTAAAAACATTTTGGTATTTATTATTTCTTTAAATAATGAAATTACCAAACATTTGTATGTTTTTTTTAAAAAATCACAACTACTTTTTATTCATTTGTCCTTTCTTTTTACTATTTTTCTTGATTTAAACAATTTTATTTTATATTTTTTCCCTTTTTCATTTTTCATCACTTAGTCCAAGTAAACTATTTGTGTCTTCAAAATAATTTAATTTTAGATAAATATTAAAATTGAAACTTTATTACAAAAATTAATTTTCACATTTTAATAAACTAAACGTGTTGCATTTTCATCCAAATAAAAAAATTATATTCTCTTAGGATTTTAATGTGTATTAAAATTGACAATAAAAATATATCATAATCTAAAATTATCTTTAGTCTGTGATGGATCGGAATAGATATCAATCTTAAGCTTCTATGACCTCTGGTATGAAAAATAAAAGAAAGAACGATAAAAAAGGAAAAAAAAAATTTAGGTTAAGCAAAAATTAATATAAAGTTAATGAATAATTTGAATGATAAGATAAAGTTAAAAATAAAAATTAATATATTTAGAAAATAATCCATATGCCCTTATATTAAAAGTGAGATTAATTTAAATGTTAATAAATATTTAAATATCTATCACTCATCAAAAGTTTAAAGTCTTTTCTATTATAAATCAGATACCAACTTATAAAATATTTTTTTTTATTTTTTATTACATGTTAATATCCATAATTTTGTAAAATAATTTAATGTAAAAAATATATTTGAGAAATATAAATTAAATTTACAATAATTGTAAAATTATAATAAAAATATTATCAGATCTTAATAAAAAAAAGACTATGTTTTACCACACCAAATTAACATCATTCGACAAAATATATTTTAATTATTGATTTTGTTATAGTATAATAAAATATTAATAATTACTTGAAAAAATATAAATTATTATGTATCATATAAAAATAATCAATTATGTATAGATTATATATAGCATAATAGAAGGGTAAGGATATGGTGAGTGACTGTGCAAGGACAAGAAAGTAATTTGAATATGTGTATTTTTTTTTTCTATTTCTCATCCTATTAAAGTATATTGTATTTAAGAATGAACCTCTCAATCTATCTTTTATTTTATTTGCATGTCAACTAATCCAAACGAAATTAAGAAACAATGTACTTTTTAAAAAATACAAAATTAAGAAAACAATTTAATATCTCTTTTATATCTTATGAGATATAATTATTTGAAAAAATATTTATCGAACTAATATTTTCTTATAGAGAACAAAAATATTATATATACTTAAAGTAAAAAAGTAAACTTAGTGGGCCAATTGGCTACCTTGATTGTATTTTAGTTCCCTCACTACATGTCGAAATAAGATAGTGAGTTAATATCTTATATTTATATTTCACTAGACTGGCATGAAAAATTATATTAATGACTTTCAAAATAGTATGTTTATTGTCACTGAGGCCTTATGGGCCTTAAACAAACACAGATTAGACTTTTACTTTTTACACCTCTATAATTGTTTTCTGCACTTTTTTCAAAAATTGATTTGAGAAAAATCTATAATAAACTATAGAGCTCATAATTCAAATTTTGTGTTTAATTATTCCAAAATATTCATTATCAAACCTTTCATAATAAAATTTATTATTATGGAATAGCATTTTAAAAAAAATTTAATACCTAATCAACAATGTTGTTTGTAGAAATGTAAAAATTAAATCCATCATCCACTCCAGTAAGAACAGTAAGGAGCACAAAGATGGAACCTATGGGGAAGTCTTGTTGACACGAGCTCGGTGAAGGTATTGCAGTGGCTATGGTGCATCATGTCAAGTGATCGATGTAGATACAAACAGATTTCTTTTACGTCATTTGGGCCTTGCAGAAGATTTCAGAATAGATTTTAAACTATTTTGGAAATCTTCATTCCCTAAATATAAATCTTATTATGAGGTGTTATGAAATCAACCATCTAAATATACAATTAGGGATTGCGAAACTCACTTACTCATAAATTATTTGATTTTTTTTTCGGTCATGCAGGCCTTCCATGTAATGAAATTATTTGTTAGTTAGATTTAGGCTATTAAGTACTTAGAATCGTGTTTAGCTTTACTTTTTCTTTTAGTTTTCTTTTTAAGCTATCCATGAGAATTTTAAAATTTAAAGTAAGAAATATTTTTAAATTTTTAATTTGAAAATTACTTCTAATTGATAAATATTTAATGTTTTCTTAATTTATGGATAAAAAATATCTCTTAAATTTTAAAAATCTGAAAATTTTTCAATTGTAGACAAATTTTTTTAGGATTACAAAAGGTTGAATAAAGTAAGATTATTTATAAAGTAAGCCTTTTAATGTTATGAGTGAATCTCCATCTAAAACTATCTACATATATTTGTTACGAATTATTTAAATTTAATTATCCTACAAAGCGTTATTTTTTGTGTTCAATTTATAAGTAATTTACTTCTTCCATCATTAAAATATCTTTTTCATTCCATATACTTGTACTTTAGTATGAATAACCCTATCTCACTATCTCTGCATGCTATACTGCCATTTAACACTTCTCATAAAGGGAGAAAACATATCACATGTACTTTGCTCTTGTTTTTAAAAGTCCAAGAGTAATTTTTTCAAGATAAATAGATTAAACAACGTCAAAAATTATGTCATTAATATTATGTTATAGTATTTCTTTCCCGTCTTTATTCAATATTAGTGGAAATTCATTAACTTGCTTCATTATCCTTTTAACAATTTTGTTTATTATCAATTTGCATCTATTGTACGGTTAAACTATTGAAGTAACTTCTCCCATATAATTGTTGATATTCCTTCATGTTTATACTCCCTCCTTAGTAAAATTCCATTGTTTACCAACAAACCAAAACAAACATCCTTATCCTTTTAAGATTTTCTTATTTCTACTAACTCACTTTTTTTTTTTTTTTCACACGTTTACTTGTTAAAGTTGTTAATGGGCCCTCATGCCTAACCTTTCCTTATACTGAAAGTTTGTCTTTATATTACCTACATTTCTCGTTTAGGCATGTTTGATATATGATTCATACACATTTTTAAATAATTTACAATTACTTTATATAAATCATTGGATACAAACACAATTAGAAATAAGATAAGAATGCTTTTAGGAATTTATTGGTTATCCAGGCCTAAATGTTTACTTGTTCATTCATAATTACCTCCTCATATTTATCTTTTTTATTTTTTAAAGTAATGTGGCTTATTTGATTCAATGTGTTCCAAATAACTACTATCCACATACATTTCCAAGCTTGATATCCTTTAGTATTCAATTATGAAACCATTAATTGTTGAATGTGTTTCTCTATCTAAATGTGTTGTACATTGAAGATTCTTATGGAGAGGTTGTATAAATTATTCACTTGATTTTTACCTAACAATTGAAATAGATGGCTAATTGTTTTTTCTTTTACTCCGTACATGGTACCACCTAAAGTCACTCACATATATTCTAAGTTATTCCTTTTAGACACTATATTTTAAATATCTCCCCAATCTAAAATTTGGGTTGATGACATAACTCTAATTTTTCAAAAAACTTTATAGAAATCCACATTTCCCCCCTATCAAAATGTTGTAATATGGCATAGGGTAACTTAATACTATATATTTGTAGTCTACCATTGTTTTATACTCAAATGTGATTTCTCATATTGTTAGGTTATTTTCATGTTATCTTTTGCATCCAATTTTCTACTTGAGACAACTTCCATTTGAATCACTCATATCTCTGTATATCATATTTCATATAGTTTTGCAATTTTGGTATCTTTGAAATTATAATTATCATATAACTTCAAAAGATATTTAAATCACTATTTTTATCTTATTCTTGTCTATGTTTTTGAGATGATTCTATAACACTATCACTCTTGATAATAGTTGGTGGAGTACCGATTCATAATAAATTCAAATATATTTATACCTTTAAGAAATTATTATTCCATTTTTATTCGTCCATTCCTATTACTTTTAAGTTTCTAAGCTCTTAAAATAAATAATTTATAAAAAAAACTAAAGTCAACCATCAAATATATATAAATATTATAAATAAATCATACTCATCCATTTGACTAACTCTACCCGACTACTTCAAATTGGATTTAGATTATGATTATGAATAATTTTACTTCAAACTATAATCATATATAATGCTAATTCATATTTATGCCATAATGACCTTATTTTAAATATAACTATATTTCGTTAGAGTGAACATGACATTGAATAAAAATCCGCAATTTCTCCGTACGAGAAATTACTAGGAAAGCCACATCGTCTCATCTATACAATTTATTCCTATGTCATCGAGGGAGTAAATTATATTTCAATCAAAATATATGAAGTTATTTTCTAGCCTCCATTATAAATTTTGAAATTTATTTATTTTATTTTAATTAATATAAAGTTTTAAACTGTTTTAAGAAACGTCAGAAAGTTAACCAGACACAATTTTAGCCATGCATACAAACGTACATTTTACTTCTCCAGGACTGAATCCATTTTCTTTCTGGCATTCCAATTGATACGTTGTTATTGAAATATTTATTCTAAAAAAATATGTGTATTTTCAAACTGTAGTCATAAAATTTTGTTGTTGCGTAAACTATGGAGACTGCATAATTAATCATACATTGATTTAGAGGAAAGAGAAACAAAGAAGATAGAAATAAATAAGTTAAAAAAATAGATAAGAAAGAAATAGTTGAATGTTTAATTATTTCTTAGAATAAAAAAAGGAAAAATACAAAAAATAATTTTAAATTATATAACATATTTGGTTTAATAAAAATAAATAAATACAGTATTTCTTTAATGAACAAATAATAAGTTATATGAACATTGATGAAACAGAAATTATGCATGATAAGCAAGAGAGGGACAAGGAAGGGGAAGCAAGTGAAGTTATTGTGTCTTTACTGTCTTCGCAAACAGACAACTAACCTAGACTTCTTTGCCATGCATAGCTGAAACATTTACCCGTCACATTCCAAACCTCCCTAACTTCTTTATTTCATTTTACCTTTTCTCGATGCAAACTCTTCCCTCATTTAATCACAACATGCATATTTCACCCTAAGATCTTCATCTTCCTACTATGCCTACTTACCTAGGCCTTTTTTTAAATCACCAAAGTACTTACCTAGGCTTAGGAAAATGTTTGCTACACTTACATCAAAAAGTTCCTTAGGGGTTCTTTGTAATTCATTCAAAATTTCCCTTAAATATAAATTAAAGTTTAAAAAATTTTGTTCACATTTTCTAATTGCAGGTTCTTAGGCATATTGAGTGACTAGCTTTTTATAATGATTATTTAAAAAATATCATGGAATTATTTTTGATTCAATCATAAAGTAAACTTTATTAAATATAATAAAAAGTATGTAGCAGTTTTATTTTTTATTTATTAAAAAATATGACCTTAAGAGTAAACAAAAAGGTGAGAGAGAGTTAACGAGAATTGGATCTAGTAATTATACAACTGATTAATTATGAATCAAATTTCTTCTTAAAGAAATGGATGTACTTATTACTCACCAGAGTCTCAAACAGAGTTATTGTATAGTGTTCTTAACTAAAAAGTTCTTAAAGAAACTAATTCGCTTGTTCAATTTTTAGAAAAAGTACTTTCAGATATTTTTAAAGAAAGAATCATAACTACTAATACGTTGCATCGAAATCAAGGATATAAATATATAAAAAAATAAATAAAGTTACTCATAATTAAAAGGTGAATCTTAAATAAAAATATGAAACTTATTATTTACCATGAAATAATAGTATTTGGAAAAGACAAAATATTATCCAAAGATATTGTTCAGAAATTTTAAAATGGATATTTTTATATCATTATACATTTCATTGTGATTTTCAACGTATTTTTAATGTAAATTATAATGATTTTTTATTTTAAGTTATTTAATTAATGTCTTCAAAGCAATATCACCTTTTTTATTTATAAAAAAAATTACACACATGAAATGAATTATTTAATTCATTAAACTTTACTTATATTTAATATTAATCTTAAAATGTCTTTATCCTAAAATGAAAAGTATATATATTATAATAATATAACCAAAAGCTTAAAATTAAGTAAAAACAAATACAAGTTATTTATATTTAAAAAAAAATTCTAATGAGTACGGAGCTAATAGTTAACCTAAATCATATAAGAGTATACTAGAAAGAATAATATGAGATATGGATAATGCATGAGGGATTTATTAAAGAACTAAAATTCCCTCCACCCAAAAAGAGAAAAAAAAAAAAAAAAAAAAAAAAAAAAAAAAAAAAAAAAAAAAAAAAAAAAAATAAAAAAAAAAAAAGGGATTTAAAAAAAAAAAAAAAAACCCCCCACCCAAAAAAAAAAAAAAAAAAAAAAAAAAAAAAAACTCAAGAAACAGAAAGAAGAGTCAAAGTTTGAAGAGAACAGCATCATAACAAGAAAAGGTTATTTTTTTAAAATACACAAAAGCATATATAGTGACTGAAATATTCCCTTGAACAGTAACACTTGAGAAAGCATGTTAGCTTTCCTCATTGGAGGAGGGCCAAGAGGTCCCTTGCCATGAAGGCTTTTAGAAATCTCAGTTATAATAAGGAAAATGGCTGGGTGTCCTTGTCCATCTTTTTGATCAAACGAAAAAAAAAAGATAAAAGAAAGACTTGAAAGAGCAGCATATTCTTTCTGACTTGTTCTGACCATTGAGGAATTTATGTTTCCCCAGCAGCACTTTTGGCACTTCAATAACCATATATGCACGAGTCTAGAATATTATGTGTACTTATAAGAAACGAAAAGCCCAAGAGTTCATGAGCGAGCTATAGGTACCTTTTGACCATCCCTCAGCCTTTAACAAACCCTAGAAAGAGGAGTTGGAATGGAAAGTCCTAGGATCTGGTGAGGAAAGAAATGAGAAATATGGGAATGGTTTAAGGCGTGGGGGAATATGTTTGGCCAGTGGCACGCCAACTTATCGCCACAAATCATGAAGAGAGATATACAGGGTATTATTCTTTCAAGAACAATGATCATTTAACATTTTGAGGTCTCACACAAGCACATGAGAAGAAGAAGAAGAAGATGACAACTGTAAAAAACTATATGAAAAATGAGATAATAAAAAAAAGTTTATGTTTTTATGAAACCCTTTATAGTAAATATTATGCAGATTTTTTTTTCTTAAATTTATATTACCATGATGACAGTTTGTAGTCGAATAATTGTAAAAAGTTTATATGATCAATGCATGCACTATTTAGCATTAGGTTGGTGATATTTTTATTTTTTAATTGTATCTGAATCCTTTGTTTTACCTCGTACAGAAAAAATGCAAATTGTTTTACAAAAGGGTGTTTTACAGTTCCCGAAAGCTTGAAATGGAGGGAAGAATATGTGGAAAGAAAGGAAGAGAAATAGAAATGAAAGAAAAAGGGAAAAGCAATAAGAATAAGAGGAAGTGGAAAAGAATGGAGAGGAAAAGAGAAAGTTGTAAGCAAAACCCAAGGAGAGTGTCTCCTAGTGCAGGTTCAAGGCAGGCCCCCTTTGGCGCCGGTGTCCCCGCGCGCTTTTTTCCTTGTTGCCAATTTCTATTTCTTCTGTGTCTTTGTTTCAAATATTGCAAACTCTATACTTCCCAAACTTCTTTCTAGACAAATCCCTTCGCTGACATTCTGCACTCTGTTCCCAATCTATATATTATATACATACATCTCTCTCTCTCTTCCAATTTGACCCCATATTAATAACTTTTTTAACTAGCTCACATTCCTAATAACGTGTACTGCTTATAAATTTATATTACCAAAAGTACCATGTTGTAGATATTGTATGGCAGAGACGGGTTGGTCATTAAAGTTTGCAAGGGATGTGCCATGCAAGATGGAACGCATTTGTGATTCAACAACATCATGCAAAAACACATTGGGGTAGTTTAATTGGTTAATCAGATTTGTGTATATTTCTAAAAGAAAAGGGAACAGAAATGTGAGATTATATATAGACTGTATTATGGATCAGGATAAAAGGAAGGAATTAATTGAATTTGATTTGTGATTATCCATTTAAATATAGTAGTGGTCTTAGTGTGGTCTTGGGTGGATATTTAGGAAACCATGATTTGTATTCCTCCAGCCAGGGTACATATAAGCCAACTATCTTATTCTCTCTTGCGAAAAGCATAATCAAATGCAAGCATGATCTAAAAAGGGTCCTAGTTAAAAACAATAATTAATGCTAGAAAGAAAGGGCACAACTAAAAGAGTTGTTTGGGATGTGTTTCATATTGGGTATGTGTGTGTGTGAAGAATATTTCAGGTGCATGCGCAAAGACAGAAGAGCTTGATTTTATTGAGTGCAAACTAAGCATGACAAACCCTAAAGTAAGTGTTGCTCCCCCTTGACATCATTCCACTCACCTTCTTCACCTTCCCATCCCGAGGCAAAACCTACCAGTATATACATTCTCTGCTTCTCCACCACATCCATCCTCACTTCAACCTCTCATATCTTCTCTATCCTTCTCTCACTCTTTCTCTTCATACAATTCCTCTTACATATCATTTTGCTAGCCATATATGTCATTCAACACCAAACCATTCCTTTTTCTTTTGTTTATTTTGGAAGCCATGCATGAATATATGCTACGTGTCTGACCTATTGATGTCCCTAAACCTAGTTAGCACTCTTCCTTAGCAAAAAAAGAAACCCTCTACCTGATCCTCATCTATGTAGAAGTGATAGTGTTCTAGCTGTATGTAAGATATCTCGACTTATTACCAAAGCAAAAACAAATAAAGAAATAGAAACATGCCTTTGTGTTTTGTCTATTTCTCAGTTTTTGATATACCCGTGATTTGGAATGTGGAGAACCCACTTCTGTTTGGTAGGAATATAAATCTATTTATGGGTTTTGTGCTTTCCACTTTATTAATTTTCATTTAGGCATGCTGCTAGCGCATATATAGTTGCACCTGAATGCATTGATTGTGACTCCCATCAAGAATTCAAAATTGTGTGGTAAGTATAGTGATGTTCCTAAACATCAACCAACCTTATATCACTGCCTTCTTCCTCCAGCTCTACCATCATGGTCGCATTTCATATTCATGCTTTACTTCCAACAAGGACATTCAATAATTGTGATTAGGTGCATAATGGGACCCTGGGGGATATTGTTTAATGTTGAAACGCCTTTTTCTTTCTTTTTGGTAGATAGGCTATTAGCTAGAGAGCTGTCCAACTACTTGAAATTTTCATTACCCCCCACTAATGGATCTTGAATAAGTCATTTCATGGCGGAATAACAATATTGCTGGGATCAACTTGTGCTGATTTTGTGCATGTTTTCCATCTGGTACAAGAGAGAAATGAAGAATGATAGTGTTTGGGATAAGGGAAGCAGAGAAAGCGATGTTGGTGAGGTTCAATCCGAAGACGGATTTACATGTAGAAGCAGTAAAATACGATCTCAGATTGAGCCGCGCCAATATCACTTATCATTGCTGAGTCCCCCTAATTGTTGCTTTCCAGCTCATCCCAAATCATCAGATTCTCTTGTGAGAATACTACTTCCAACATTCATTAATATTGGCATAACAAACATTTCCCTCTTGGTTAGACCAATCTTCAATTGAAACTAGTTGGTGCTACCAGTAAATCCAGAGAAGCTCTACCTCAAGTGCAACAGGAATCACGATTATCACTACAGGTAAGTAAGTACACATATATATATGGTCGATCTTGATTTGCTGCTGGTTTTTCTGGTTTGATTTTGAGTAGGAAACCTGAGACCAAACTTTATTGCATCTGTGTGTGTTCTCCCTTGTGGTTCTCTCATCTACATTAATATAGTATGAGAGGAAAGCTAAATGGAGAAGTGATCTATGTAGTCTAGCCATGCACATACATCATGTCCAATCTCTTCCTTATTTTTGTTTCTCGAAGGTTTAGTAGTTAGTAGTTAACTACTCAATATGAACCTTTTCACATTTGATGAATTAAAGATCAAAAGTGAAAGAGTATTGGAATGTAATTAATTATTGTGTATGCATTTTTGTTTTTCATTCTCATCTTTAATGTGAACTTCATGAATCATCTACATACGATTTCAATTTCATTTTCCCCTTTGGTAAAAACCATCGAACTTTTAGATATTAAACAATGACAAAGTGGACACAGATCGAGGCTATCTTCTGTCAGTTTGAATAGTTAGATATCGATAAACTGAAATACAAGAGACTAGATTTGTCGTCTGATCAGCTTCCAAAGTAAACCCTTTTATAGTACTTTCACGATCCAAAGTGCTTCTGAATACGGATTAGTGAGACGCAAGAACTGTTTACAAAAACAAACAGTCTTCAATTGTTTTGTCAAAGTTCATGTTTTTAAGTTATTTTCTTAGTTTAATTTAATATTTGCTATAAAGACTTGGTCTTGTATTGCATGTGTGATGAACTGTTTGTTAACACAGCATCGGTGTTTGATGATTGGTTTGAGGTACTGTTTAAGTTGAACTAAGAACAGTGTTAATTTGTTTTGATACAGCTGGTTTAAACAAATTTTTTTTTGAACACTGGTTTAAACAAATTAATTTGAAAATGAAAAGAAGTGTTGGTTTTCTGGGAGACCAAAGATTAATTAGTTCGGTTAGAGTTGCTGGTTATCGAGGGTGTGTGCAGTGGAAATCAAGGTCCTGGAGGGTACTTTGGGGCTAATGATAAATGATTGTGTTATAAGTGTTATAATGGTGAATTGAAATCTCCATGTTCGAGTCCTTCAAGTGTGCCTAGGGCCTGTTTGGCTTTAGGGGAGACTAGTAATGATTCATGGACAAGAATGACAGTTTTAT
>Ga0099824_1001474_pt1:2500-33152 | contig 33152 bp, 10 predicted proteins | sample SiratrowhiteBW_FD_76837 | JGI IMG/M metagenome (GOLD analysis project Ga0099824, IMG submission 76837) | Root nodule microbial communities of legume samples collected from California, USA - Siratro white BW | ecosystem: Host-associated > Plants > Roots > Nodule | place: USA... | reverse complement strand
GTAATTATGTTTTAGTAGAATTCTGAAGGTAGAATTTTTAAATACTTTAGTTTAAAGGATTATTGTATGTTGATGAATTTTAATGATGATTAGTAGAATGTTTAGTTTTATGCATATTATTTTTTTGGTGTGTTATGCCAATAACTACTTAAACCAGTGAAAATTAATTTTAAGTATAAAATGTAGCAATATACATTAAATGAATAATGAATAATGAAAGCTAGATCATTTAATTAAATAGTCATATTTAATTTATTTAAATTTCAGGCCTAACTTTTGAAACCTATGTTTAGATGATAAAATGGAACATTTTACCTATTAATTTATTAGTTGGAGATATTGAATAAATATTAATGAGCAATTTAATAATAACGGGTGCCATTAAAAAAAATATGTGAAGAATGATGAGAGATGCTAGTTAGAAGATAGTGGGTTAATGTTAATTTTGATTAGGGAGATTTTAATTTTGGTAAACTTTGGATTAGAAGCCAACCCAACATGCCCATCTCATCTCCAAAACCATTGGCTTTAATGCTTTTCCCTTTCATCAACCGCGCCCACAGTCATAAGACCAAAACCGGAAACCAGTATCCGGTTTTCGTTCAAAACCGCTTTCCATCCAATTCCACAAAACCAGGAGCCTTTTCCTGTTTTTTATTTTTAATTTTCTTTCAAAAACCGCTCTTTCAAGAGAGATAGTGTTGCTCACTCCACAATATGTGGCGATTCGACCGCACTCTGTCAGCTGACCGTGCCTGCCACGCGCCGAGCTCTTCTCTCCTCAATTTTTGTACCCATTTGCATGCTCTTCGTCCTTCTTTAGTTTCTTTTTCACCCTTTTTCATCTCTCTCCTCACGGTGGCAGATTCCGTAATATTATCTTTCTTTAAAGGGCACTTTCCTAGTGAACGAATTATGGACAACCTCTGTGGCATTTAAGGGTTATCCCACGTCATCTACGTCCCAATGACAAAGGGATGAGTGTCCTTATGATTGGGAGTTGAGTACACGCGCTTCACATGAGGGTGGGATTGTAACGTGCTAAACCAGCTGTTTACTTCCTCGAACTCCAACCCCTTTGAACGTGGAAACCATGGTTTGCCTTTGTGTGTTGGTGTTGTTATTATTAAATAAAGTACTGGTAATACTATAAAACAATTCTTCAGAAACAACTGCGTTCCCCACAATCCAGTACCTGAAAAATCCACTCTCTCTTTCTCTCTCCTTAACCCCCAACAAATATATACCCTTATTTTGCTCAGTTCTATGATCACAATCTCCTCTTTCTCTCCCCCACAGAAAAAAACTTGTTCAATTTCTCATCTTTCTTCTCCAGTCTCCAAGATTCTCAAAAGGGTCTTCAAAAATGCGGATGAGCTGCAATGGGTGTCGAGTTCTGAGAAAAGGTTGCAGTGAGAATTGCAGCATCAGACCCTGTTTACAGTGGATCAAAAGCCCAGAATCTCAAGCCAATGCTACTGTGTTTCTCGCCAAGTTCTATGGCCGTGCTGGGCTCATGAATCTCGTTAACGCAGGCCCCGAACATCTTCGTCCAGGTTTGTGTCATTTTCCCAAACTGAATATTAAGTCCCACATCAAGTAGAATTGGTGTCGGATAAAAGCTTGCAAAAGTAGAAATTGTTTGTGTACATAAAATTTTACTAAACGTGGGTGTTTTCTTTGATTTATGCAGCGATCTTTCGTTCGTTGTTGTACGAGGCATGCGGTCGGATAGTAAACCCGATTTACGGTTCGGTTGGTTTGTTGTGGTCGGGGAGCTGGCAGCTGTGTCAAGCCGCCGTTGAAAACGTCTTGAAAGGCGCGCCGATCACGCCGATCACGTCTGAAGCAGCGGCTAGCGGGCGGGGCCCACCGCTCAAGGCGTACGACATACGCCACGTGTCGAAAGATGAGAACTCCGCCGCGTCGAACGAAACTCAGCAGCAACGAGTCAAGACTCGGTCTCGGGTGAAGCGTCCTCTCGCGAACAACCCCAAGCCCAAATCCACCACCAACGAAAATAACGGCAACAAGGGAACCGAATTGGGGCATTCTGAACCGGGTTTGATGACATGCGAATGGACCGAAGAGGTGTTGAACCGATCTGGAAGTCACGAGTCGTCGCTGAGCCACCAGTCCGAGGCGGCGAATGCGGTGGAGAGCGAGAGCATGGTGTCGGTGGAGACGGCGGAGACCTCGATCCTCTTCCGAGATGAACCGGAGTCAAACCCGAAGCGGGTGCAACGAACCGATGATGTTGGTTTGGAGCTTACGCTTGGGTTGGAACCGGTTTCACGTGTTCAGCACGTGGTTCCGGTGAAGAAGAGAAGGATCGAGTTGAAGGAATTTAGTGGGTCGGCTGAGAGTGAACCGTGCAAGACGGAGCTGGGCCTTGAATGCTCGGCTTGAGCCGCTCCTCTCTCGGCTTAGTTTTGATCCATCGGCTTTATGTATGTGTTTGATACAAGAGATCAGAACAGAACCTTTTGTTGTTTTTTCTTTTTTACTTTTTAATAATTTTTTTTTTCTTTTTGTAATTGGGGTTGTTAATGCCCGTGCAGTACAAACTCAAACATCAATGGCAACTGTTAAGTAAATTATGAAAGAGCTTATCTTTCTGAACTGAAAAGTCAGTGTTTTGTTCATACATTAAATTGCTGTATTCTGTAAGAATTTACAATGTTCAATGTTCTTTCACCGTATTTTAAATAATAAAAAATTAAAATATTTTAGGTTTCGGTCAGAGAAGTACTTAATTGTTTTAAAAACGTAATGAATTTAATTTTTTTTTCAACTGCTTAAAATGGATGATATTTTTGAAAATATTTAAAAAGTATAATACCATTATTATATTCCCAAATAATTACTTCTTAATAGTTTCTTTTAACAAATATGAAATGTTCTCATAATAAACATGCAAATTTTTTTTATTTTAATTTACAGCATCTATTCAGACTTCAAAGCCCAATTTTGGAATATTAGAACTGAGGGTCATGGGCAATTAAGCCGTCAGTTTGTTGGATTGTTGGGCTTAAAAATGCACCGGTTATTGACGTGGGTAAACCATACACTGGACAAAATCTTCCCCCCCCATCAAATCTAACTCACATCTCATCACACATAGGAAAGTTTCTCCACAATGCAAATAGTTGGTGATGCACTCTTATGATTTTCTATTTTACATTTTTATTTATTTCTATTTGTACTAAAAATAGATTAATAAAATAAATAAAAGTACGGAAGTAAGCGGATAATCTCCCTATTTCACTTTTTTTTATAAAAAATAGTGTGACTTAATTTATCTTGCATGCAGAAACATCCTATAAATTGAATAACGTTTGTGGCTTTAATTGCTTTAATTAAGCATTCGTAAAAATAAAATTTAGAAAATTATATTGAACAAGTAACATAATGATACGTTACATTTTACGTCATTGTATATATAACATAGTGATACGGTGGTCTCTTTGGTCACATACGCCATATTTAAAAACTACATTTTCACAAATAATGATTAAGAAATAATTTACTCAGTTTAATCAATAAATTACTATGAAAGTAAACCTCAATTCAGTTAGGTGTATATTTATGCTCTGAAAAATAATTTATGATCCAATATATGAAGATCCAAATTCATATTATTAGCCATAATTTTGGATTTTAAATTTAATCTATTTAAATTAGATAATAATCTTTTGTATTCAAATCACTTAAGTGTCAAGTGAGTCCAAACTCACATCAAACAAGTAAGTATAGGTACAAATCGAGTTTAATAAGCCTAAGTCTTAGTTAAGTTTTGTCAACTTAAATTTAAATCTAGGTAGCTGCTTGTTCTTGTATCTCTAAAAGTTTTTTGAGGCACTCTTAAATTTTAAAAAAGTATCTAAAGTATTTTGAATTATTATTGTGTTAATGAAATTATTTTTCATAATCTTAAAGTCTTCTAACTCAGTTTCACTGATTCGTATGTATTGTCGTCACTTCTAATGCACCTCTAATAATTCTGTTTGCTTACTTCCATCGACCACCCCCATTTATATATTTATTAACCATTTGAAGTAAGGATGATCTATTGAACATTTTGTGGTTGAGTTGGGTAGTTTTCGCGATTTTGGGTATTATATGAATTTTTTATTTTTGTTGACGATCAGTTGCAGAATGAGCTGTTTCAGAACTATCATCCGGATCTGAAGAATAGTTTCAGAACAGACCATTCTACAATTTATTTTCAACAAAAACAGTTAAAATGGGTTATTCTGAAACTATCATCCGAATCTAGGATAACAGTTCGGAACAACCCATTCTGAAATTTTTTTTTCGCTGACAATGAGTTGTGGAATGAGTTGTTCCAGGACTATTCTCCGATCTGGATGACAGTTTCATTCTTATGAAAATTACCTCTCTCTAAAACAATCTCTCTTTAAAGTTCTATATATTCTCTCTAGATTTGATGAATTTGGATGAAATTGAATGAGTGTTTATGTATTGTATGATGCCTTTGTAAATGATGTGGTGTGTGATCGAGACTACCCGTGTTATCGTATCCTGACTCTACTAGTTATTGAAATCATATATGAAGATGATTAGGTGATGAGAGTTGAAGGAGATTCACGTCCTAACTCTACTACTCATTGAGATGATTAGGTGGTGAGAGTTGAAGGAGGTTCATGTCCTGAATCTACTAGTCACTGAGATGACTAGGTGGTGAGAGTTGAAGGAGGTTCATATCCTGACTCTATTAGTCATTGAGATGACTAGGTGGTGAGAGTCGAATGAGGTTCATGTGACTGTGCCACAGTGTGGAAAATAACCGGTTGGACCAGCTCATATATATTAATATATTCACATGACTGCACTACAGTGTGAAAAAATCGATCAGACCAAATCACGTAGATTAAAAGATTCATATAATTGTGCTACGATTTTTTTATTGTATTATTTTTGTAGCTTCATCAAATTATAAATATTAAAAAAAAGTTAAAATTAAGTTGTAAGAAAAAAGAAAATCAAAGTACACTCTAAAAAGTGTCATGAATATATAAGGGTGAAAATTTTCAAAATGCTTTAAGATTCACAGTTTCATATAAAAAATAATATTGCAGGAAAATAACAAAAATCATACGACATTTTTTCTATTGCAAAAGAAATAATGAATAAAAAAAGATGAAAAATAATAATTTATAAATGTCAAAGATAATTTAAGTATTTTAAAAAATTATAAGTGTATGTCATAATTTGTATGGTGTACAATTATTTGTTTCCTGTACAACAAATTTTTATTTTTTCAATCAATTATATACTAATGATTATTTTATTTTTCATTAGTTTGTTAAAATGAAATAAATATTTTTTTTGTTATAATATTTATAATATGAGATGGAAGAGTGATACCATTAATTTTAAAAATTCAATTAAATACATTGTTTTCAAAATATATTTGTATGATAACAAATTCATTAGTTGGTTAAAAAATATAGGTATTTTTTAAATTTAAAAATTCAGTTGAATACATTATTTTTAAATATTTAGTTTTATAATAACAAATTAACGAGTTGGTTAAAAAAATATAGATATTTGTTAACATTTATAAGATTATATTTATTATTTATAAAAGAAAAGTCTATTAATTTTTATTAAGATAATTTGTTATTATTTATTAAGATAATTTGTATAGAGGAATTACTGAGGAAAAAAATAGAATGAAAAATCTGAAATTTAATTTAAAATTAAAAAAGGTCTCTTTTGAAATATAAGAGAAAAAAGAGTTAACTTCTTTTTTAAATTGATTGCAGCGCATAATTCAACTACGTGAAAGAGAAAAAAATTTAATAATTAAACTTAAAAATAAAAATGATAAGAATATTATTAGAAAATTAATAATTTATCAAATGTAGGAAGTAATTCATATCGTACGACAATAAGAACCTGTGATGCAAATGGTGGTATAGGACAGTTTGTGATCTAATAGTCCCTCGTAATCTTTCATGATTTATTTATTTTTTATATATTTGTAATTAACGCAAAGTTTTGGCCACTATATAAACGAATGTACGTAATATTGGAAGTATTTTGTTTGAAAAATTGTCTTTTTTTATTTTTAATTTATTAAGATTTCAATTTTTTTTATTTCTTATATTTCTTTTAAATTTCTTTTCTTTACTCAATTTTAATTTCTTGTTTAACTTCCCATTTTAGCTTTGAAGTTGACTATAGTCAACGAATTTAATGATAATTATGGTTGAATAAAATTCCTTCATATAGCATAAAAAATATGCCCATGTATCTGCTCTTCTTTAATATATCACCTTGTAATTTTTATAAATAAATATATTATTGTTTTCTATTTTATGTATTATTTATTATCTATATCATTATACGAATATACATTATTTGAAAAAACAATTTGTCATCTTTTAATTAAATAATTTTATTATTTGATAAAATAAATAGTTGAATAACTACTTTTTATTTTAAAATAATTAAAATAATTTATTTTTAAAATAACTTTAATTTATATATGATCTTTTAAAACGTATTGAAACCCTAAACCTCAAACAGTCATCATGGAGCAGACGCTTAACGTCTCAGATGTTTCTGTGCTTCCTCCGAAAACTAGAGAGGAAGGTGAACTCTCGGACTCCGACGACGATCAGGTATTCTTCGCCAAACCCTACCTTTTTCTTCTTTATTCATTTTTCTCTAATTCTATATTTTGGTATGATACAATCTTTAATTTTCTTTTTCTTATTTAAATTTATCATTATTTTGTAAGTTATGTGCTAATGTTGAATAGTTTTTTTTCTTTTTTCTGCAACTGCTCACATTGACAAGTTAATTGTAGTTGGAAAATGAAAAGTTTATTTGTTAACTATTGATTGAGTAGAAGTAGTGCTAATTGGTATGGTGTTATGCTCCTGGACTAGTTGTTAAGGTACTTGTAATTGTTATGTCTACATAATTAGAAGCTGAACAATACGTTTTTTGGTTAGGTTTTTCAGATGTATAATTCAGGGTTACTGATTTGATCAAAACAATTGGTGCATGTTGTATAGTTTATCAGCTCTGTTTCAAGGTATTTTGTTGTTCCAGTGCTTTGAAATTCCTTGAGTCCTGTCCATGAGTTTTTCACACTATCCAAATTTCTTTTATTTTTTGCTAATTCAGTTTACAAGAATGAGCAAACAAATTTTAGCAGTATCATTGTAGTTTTGAAATCTTTTGCATTTTTTCAACGAGAGTAGGGGAGTTGCTCTTTAATAATATTGCTACAAATACAAGCTCTACACCAGTTGTTTAAACCATGTATTGAAACTCTAAGCCAATTGTTGTAAATGTCACTGTATTAGCCAAGGTTGGCTAGTGTAAAGCATTTTTCCTTACAACAAAACAGGTGTTTCTAATATAATTGAAGTTCTTGATATCATGATTCTGTTGTCTTTTAACAATGTCGAATAGTGTAGGGTTTCTTTATGCATCAAGATCCTCTCTGGTTAAATTTCTGGTATTAAACATTGAAAAAAGAAGCCTATAAAATGTATGACACTATAGTCTTTATGTGTTTTTCATCTTGTTTGCCTATCTCTCCTTTCCAATCCTCTCTCATGTAGGAAGCATTAAGCAATGTAGTTCTTTTGAATCATGATGTCAATTTACATGGCTCAGAGCATACTAACGCAGACAAGGAACTGGAATTGATAAACAAGGAACTGAAGGAAGCTCAAGAGCACAGACACAAATGTGAAATTGAAGAAAGAAATGCTTTTAAGGCTTATCTTAAAGCCCAGAGGTCTTTGCAAGCAGCCCAGAGGTCTTTTCAATATCTGGCTTATCTTTGCCCTCAGGGCAGGCACCTACATCCTGATATCGAGTTGGATTCCTATAAAATGTAATGGGAACTATAGAAGTAAATGAGATAGAAAAACACACTAAAATGTCCCATAGACAGTTGTGACATGTCACATAAGCATATCAATCGTTTCATTCGAATCCTAAAGATGTAAAAGTTTGCTTAATAATTTGATCACAGATAATCATGCAGAAAGAACACTAGGAACACTATTTTGATCTGTTTGTGCTGCTCTTATGCTACTGTACCATAATCCAACATCTCCTACTTGCATTGCTTTCTTCACTTTTCTAGATGCACTCACGACTCAATCTTGGTCTACTTGCAACACTCTGAATAACAACAGTTGCTTTCACTGTTTTGATAAGAAAAGATAACCTAGTTACTGTCAACATTCTAGGAATTTGAGTTACACCTTCTTGATCCTTATAACGCTATTTATTCAGTTAGATCAAAATAGAGTGAAAAAATTTGCAGAACTATACACATAAGAAAAGATAAACTCTTAAGCACTTTTTAGATAATGTTTTTAATAAGCCCTTATAGAAGAAATTTGCCATGTTTGACACTTCTCTTATGGTCTTAGGATCTGTGATGTTATTGTTCATTCTGCTGGAAATATCTCAAGGACATGCTTCTTTTGTAAGAGATTTTTAGTTGTCTTTTAAGTTTATTCCTATATTTACAGTACATTTTACTTTTTTATTTTCTATTTTTTATGATATTAATTAAAAAATGTATTTAAGCATGCCCTTAACTAAATAAATTTTCTTTAAGTTGGGTCCTCCCTGTAAGAGATATTTAGGGTTAGGAAAAAAATATCAGATATGAGAAAAGAGAGAAATTTAGAGTCCTCTCTGGAAGATTCCTAATAATTTTCACTCATTCCAAAATAGGTAAAGAGTGCAATAAGCAAGTAACAAGTTCAGCATTCCAGAAATAGTCAGAGTTAGCAACATCAAAAAGTCGAGATTCAATGAATCATGGACTAATAAATGCAATCTATTTCATCAGAACTAGATTCCCACACACATTAAAAAAAGATCTTTACATTCAATTTATTTCTTTCCACTGTTCTTTCTCTCATCTAAACCAAAAGAACCTTTTTTTTCTTTTTTTCCTTTCCTTGTTATTTCTGTTTATCCAAGTGATGCAACAGCAGTAACCAAATCATTATGAAACCATGTTGGCAGAAGAGTCAAATATGTGGATCAAAATTTACAACAGGGAAAGTACATTTAACTTGTGGAAAGAGGAGTAGCTAGTGAATTTGCAACACTACGGCAACATTGCTAACGACACATAAAACATACCATATTCCTACTACGGGGGAAGGGGGTCCCCTGACCTACCATTTGGTGCAGATTTTATGCCGTCTCCCTTTTTTTTCATTCCCCCTCCCTCCATTTTTATGTAATTGATGTTAGCCTATAGAGATGAAAATGTCTCTGTCCCTTCACTTTCAGAAATTATTATTTCGAACAGGATATTCTATAACTCAAAAATTCTAATATATATTAACTTCTGAAATACGTTGTTCTGAAACAGGTTCTTTAAGTTAACATAACGTTCTGTTCCAAAACAATAATAAGTGGGAAATCTATTTCGGAACACTAAGTGGGGAAATCTATTTAGGAACACTGACTTCTTAATCAACAAGTTAATAAATTATTCCATAACACATTTTCATCCTCAAATATTTCGAAACAATTGGTTCTGAACACTTTTATTGACTTAGGGAATGCTTAGTAACATATTCTGAAATAAATTGTTCTGTAACTTATTTTCACCCCAAATATACATTCTGAAATTGAAAAAACAGGAAGGGTAATATTGAAATTTTAAAAAATTTTGGAAGTGCCTGAGGTACAGGAAGAAACAGTCTGTAGTCCCACGCTCAAATAATTAGGGTCTGACGGCTGCTTCCTACACCTCTATATATTCTTCCTACACCTCCATACATTTTATGTTTTCTCAAAGTAACCTTAATTAAATTTTACACTGACTCATTTACCCTTTCCTAATCCTACACCTCCATTCATTCCACATCCGACTTCTCATTTTTTTCAGGTCTTTTCTTCCTGCACTCCCATAACTTTTAAAATGATCTTCTTATACTTTATTTATAAAGGTGATTTTTACTAGAGTACTTCTTCTGGAAAATCTTCCGGAAGAGAATCTTCTGAAACAAGTTTTCAAAAATTACACTTATGAAATAAGGTTTTTGGAACGTATAAAATGCATTATGAAGTGGATTTTTAGAACAAAATTTTCGAAAACATATGAAATGTTTTTTGGAATGAACTTTTTAGAACAATTTTTCTGAAAGAAGTTTTCTAAAATATGAGTATTGTTCTGGAACAAAATTTCTAAAATATATATAATACCTTTCAAAATAAACTTTCTAAAACAAGTTTCCAGCTAAACCCACTGTTCTACTATATTTCTCTTATTATTTTTCCTCCCAAAGAATGTCAGAGTGGTAATGACAACAGCCGTGTTACATGGAATGAGAGTATTTTAGTCTTTTTGCTTCTAGTATGGGGTGCAGAAGAAAAGCCATAATTAAAGGAGATGAGAGTTTCATTATGGGCCTTTCAACCCCTTTGGGCTTTTCTGATGAACCACATATTAAGGGGGTTATAAGGGCTTTTTGTACAGTACTATTATTGCTTTTCTCATCCCCCAATCACTTTCAGGAACTACATTTTTTCAAAGTTTTGTAAGGAGATTAATTCACAGTTCTACAAAGTCAAACAAAATTATTTTTATGCAATCGAGTAACTTTTATTAAGTGTGAACTTTTGATGTACCCTCTACGCAAACTTTTTTACATTATTCAATAATAAGAAATCATTCTAGATATATATTTTATATTAATTATCACAAAACTAAACAATCTTATTGTACGTAAAGATTTATAAGTAGATATTAGTTCAAAAATACCTTCCTATATTAAATATATTTTAATTAAATTGTTCTATTAAATAACATCAAAGAATTGATCTTTTTTATTATATACATCATTCTTATTATTTTATATTGTTCTAAATACTTACATTTTCTAAGCGAAAGTTTATTAGCAAGTGCGCTCCCTTTTAAGATGGTATCCTAATTTTATCATTCTTTGTTAAGCTCTGTAATATAAAAACTAAATTCAACTAATAATAACTATTAAGATTTTACCTTCCATATTATGATATTGTAATCATAAATCACATTTAATTATGGTTTTTCAATACTCTATAATGTTTTTTTAAATATTTTGTTTGATTATATCTATCATTCTTTAAATTAAGATAAGAAAAATTAGTTATTATAATAGAGAGAAAAGAATGTAATGACACATAAATATATATTCACATAAGAAAATTGAATGGAGTAGAATAAGTGAGTCACTTAAAATTACATTAAAAGTAAAAATTTAAATTAAAAACCTTAAACGATTCTGATAAAGTAAAATAAAAGTAATTGAACTTCAAGTTGTTTTTAGATTTCAACACAAGGGTCGTTTCGCGTTTCCAAGCATAAAAGTTAGAGGATATGAGAACAAAGAAAATAAGATTGATTTCAGATTGTTTGCTGGAATGAAGGTAAAACGGATTTTTCAAGGGATCTCGAGGTGGAAGAGACTGTAATTGATGAGCACTAGCTAGTAATATCTGCAACTGTTGCAGATTAAGAGTAAATTACTGATTCATGACGTCATCAGAAGGATTATCCATTAGCAAAGAAAAAGAGGAGAAGAACAGCTAGGCAACAGAAGAGGAATTAAACTGATACCATGATAACAGAAAAACAAAGAGGAACTGAAAAGGAATTTTTATTGATGGAGTAATTCATTAGCTCACTGTTTCAATTATATGGTGCGCATATTTATATACAGAAAAACCTGAGAAAGAAAATGTGACTCTGTAAGAAAAAAAAAAAACTGTTATGCAACCATCCAAAATAATAAAAATAAGGAAAATGTATCTATAGGTCAAAACAGAAAAGTTTCTATATATTAATAAAAGTTATTTTTAGAATTAAAAGTCATTCATTTATGTTCTGCACTAATTTAAGGTTGTTACACATTTTGAAAGATGATATTTGATTATAGTTTGAGAAAAAGCTAAATGAAAATCACATTGAATAAAGATGATGTGAAAACAAAAGATAAGACTTGTCTGCAATAGTCGATGACATTTTATGTTAACTTTAAAGGGAAAAGTATACAAATTGGTATGGACGGTTGTGATAAAAAAGAAGAAGGAAAATGAGTTAGTTGGTGCAAAACACAAGTTCTTATCCTTAGGAATATGTTTTGGTAGTGTTATGCAGAAGTACGATCTTGGTACTGTGTTAAGACAAATTCAATCTTCTCCATCTTGCACAAGTAGAATCCCTTTAGCTCAACAGTGCAGTGCTCATCCACTTTGGCCACTTTAAGCAAAATGGTGCCAATTACTGTTCACAACTATACCATAACAATTTTCTTGTTTGTCTTATCACATATATCACATATAACGTAATACCAAATTTCTCTCATTTATCCATAGAAGGATATGTATGTGTATTGGGGTGGGGTGGTCACTAAGTATATAGCATGTAAGTGGCTTGTCAATTCAATGAAAAAATTATCAAATGCTACTCATCAAGGGTCATTGCCATTTTTTTCTGATCTGTCATTTCTCCAATCTCAGTGCTCCAACTATATATGTCTACACAACTTGCCTCCTTTGCTTCATCAACATGAGCACAAACAGCTTCAGAGGTTTTCTGTTGGATATGGATGCCTTATGAAATGTAATGAATGATTTGTGATTGGTTTAGGGTTTAGAATAATCTAGGACAGGACTTTTATCATTTTATCATATTTATCATCTAAACTTCTTTAGTCTTCTTTTAGTCTCTTTAGTTAGTATAAAATTCTGTATAACTAATATTAGATATTGACATTGTTACCTAACTAATATAATTTATCTTTTCTCTTTTAATATTATTTGGTTATTTGACTAATTATTATATTATTTTATTCTTAATGATTGCTGGACCTATTTTAATTTTATAATTTTGATTGTAGTTGAAAAACCCTTTTGTAAATTAACTTAAAATATATGTAAAAATTGTGATAGCTATAAATAATCAACTTTAATATTGATTTCACTATCACTGAAAAAATTGAATTCTTTCTTAATAACCTAAAATTTTCTTATTAAAAATTATGTTAAAATCAATTTCGTAAATCGTTAAATTAACTATGTAATTCAACTTATTGGCGTGAATAAAAAGAAAATATCATAAAAAATAAATTAAAATAAATATATAATATTTTTATTATTATTTCATACCTAATTATCTTTATTATTTTATTTTAAATTTGAGTCATTTAATTAGTCTTTAGCTTTTTATTCCAAAAATTTTAAAATTTTTATTTGAACTCTTATTCTTTTGTTATTTAAAATATTGTCTTTATTTTTGTTACCAAACACGAAAAATCAAATAATTAATTTTTCTCATTAAATTATTATATATCAAGTTTACATGAATTTGATATTTAAATTTTGTTTATTTACTACTTACAAAAGAATTGGTATACTTATAAAATAACAGTCAAGATACTAAGCTTGTGACTTTGAGGTCATTAGAAAAATTTCCGTTAATTCGACTTTGATGTAGAAATGCATATTGCTGGATGAGAGAGGAGGATTACCTTTGTAAATATATTATGCTTCACTTTGTAGTTTTGAAATAAGTTTTCAAAACTGATATTTAACCCATTAAGGAAATTTGTTGGTGTACATTTTATGTAAATGTGAAAAGCTATTTACTCAACATTTTATGTTTAATTTATTAGAAAGTGCAACATTATTGAGAGAGTAAGATATAAATTTGTTTCTAGAAAGTCTAAAGTAAGCATGAAAAAATGGCGTTGTATAGTGTTGTTTCCATTACCATACTTCTACCCTCCAACAGTATCAGAATGAACCATAACCAAGGTTAATTGGGAAGCAAATCGCTTAAAATCCGATATCATAAGAGTAAGTGATGAGTTATTATTCAATGCACAGTTTCTTTTATATATATTTATATATATTTTTTCCAACTGTGGAGAAAATTAGTCATTGCAAGTTGCAACTATACAGAAAAAATTAGTCATTACTGAGATGAAATAATGTAAATATTCAAATGAAAATTTTAACTCAACTCCATTCCATTTTAATGCATTACATATTTTATTTCTTTTCATCAATCTAAAAACACCCTCATTATTCAAATACCAAAGACACCTATCAGTATTTTTTGTTCATCAAAACACAGTACCTGAAAGGTTCAATTTTAGGTGACATGTGAATGAAAACAAAAGTTTATTGACAAAGACAATGGGAAGTTTGTAAGATCAAATGCTATACAAATCAGTCAACTCTACAGATTCTGTACCCATAATGCCTACCAAAAACACACTACTCACTGCCTAACACATACATGCCATTCCATTCCCAACCCCAAAACAAGTTGTGAAAATACCATAAATAATTTCATAAAAATGATGAATATATTAAAAATAGTATATTGGGAATAATATTAAGGATAATTTGTTTGCTGTTTCAAAATTCCAACACTGTTGTTACAACATGTGTCCACATCACTGACCTCTTTTTTTAGGTCAAGCATTATGTGCCCCATGAAAGGAATGTGGTGTGGCCATCAAAAGTCAACGGATCCGATCAAGGATACGCAACAATCCACATTTGACCCTAAAAAACGGAAAGCTTGCATGAGGAGAATTTAAAAGCCTCTTCAAAGTGTCTATTTCTGTATTCAACAAAACCACATGTTCATAATTCCTTTTAGCTTTTCGACAATGAAGTTTCAGTAACCTTTTTTCAAGTGTAGGGTACATGGCCCTTAAAATTCTACCAATTGCCCTTTCAAGGTCCCCCACTTCAAACTTTGCTACCAGTACTAACATCAATGGTGAAGATAATATTGATCATGGTAACCATAACACCAAGAACCAATCTTCATCAAGGATGATCCACGTTTCGTTGATTTTAATGAATTTCAATTCCAAACACACTTACTTTCTATAGACGTATCTCAGAGATGGTGGAGATAAGGGTGAAGATGGGGTCAACCAAATTTTACTTGATGAAACTCATATATCAGTCAAGACAACTATAATAATTATACTTGATGAATTATTATTTAAGATTTTCATTTCTGGCTACATGTGTGGTAATAACCTAAGTAAGTGAAAGAGTAAAAAATATATTAAGGGAATTATGAATACATAGATTCTTGTAAACTCTGTTTATTTATATTTTTTAGTGAACTTTTGTTTACGTGAATCCTAATTGGGTCCAATGTTCTAAAGTAGCCACTGATTTTTATTTATTTTTATTGTTATGGCAACCATTTAATGGTCATAAATATTAGCAACAGTTATGGTGTGGTGTTTGGACAGCCCAAGCGACGAAATGTCTTCGTCATAGTGATGGCAAGGATGTTCTCAATATTATTACCAATGGAAAAACTATCAGATAAGTAGTATTGTTTCAAAGTATTTTTTTCCATTTCCGGAAAAAATTAGTTTTCAATAATATTAAATTTTTTATATTTACTTTTTATAAGTATTTCCGGTTTTAATATATAAAATTTAATTTTTGGAATTTCTTAATACATTTCGTTTTCGAATGCTAAATCTTAGAATTCATATCATCAGCTAAAAATATTTTTATGTTTTTATTAAAACTATTTTTTTTTTTTGGAATTATTGTTGATGAGGTAAAACTTTTAATTTTTTAGTTTTGAATAGTGATAGAAAAATATTATATATTAATAAGGTACAAATAAAAATCAAATGGAAATATGTAAAGGACATTGTAATATTCAAGTAAAAAAAGAATAAGAAAAAATAAAGTATAGAACCAATATGAATCGAAGGTGTGATTCCCTATATTAAAGGTGTTATTACAATGCTTTTGAAAAAATATCATATTTTAAAGAAAGAATAATTATTTTTTTAAATGATAATTAAAATTTGATATTCATGATATAAACAAGAAATTAAATACATTTTAATGCAAATAAAAATTTATAATTATATCGAATATGAAATACTAACCATGAAGAAGTATAAGTAGTATACAAGTACGACATTCAATAACCAACGCAAAACGTATAAAAGAAATTAGAAACAAAATAAAAATAATTCTCTTAAAACAAATAAAAAAAGTAACATCTCTTATTTTAGAGAAAGAAATGAAACCGGTTAAGAAAAAAAAAAAAAAAAAAAAAAAAAAAAAAAAAAAAAAAAATAAAAAAAAAAAAAAAAACAGGTTAAAAAAAAAAAAAAAAAAAAACCGCTAATGAACAACCTATTTTGTAATGCCAAAAGAAACACTCACATTATCAACTAGGATTTGAACCCAAATAAAATAAATTTGTGACAATTTGTTAAATAAACAAAGAAACAAGTGAGTCCTTATAAATGAAATATGAACAATAAAAACTAATACATTAATTGAAATTACAACTAAAAAACAGATTTATAAATAAAATAAAATATACAATATTTATAAAGAAAAGTACTATTTTAGAATAACCAATAAATTTAGAAAAATAGAGTAGCTACCAAAAGATATGGTTTCACATACTTAGTGTGGAGAAGGATTCTGGCTTTAATAATTTCTGAGGGCATAAAGCATGCCTTTGATTGGAAAGCATACAATATATTATTTTACTTCTTTTACAGGATATATTATTTTAATTTCTTTATCAGTTCTTTAGCAAGATGTTGAGCGCATTGCACACACACTCAGTGGCAACATAATAAATAAACTTAAGTAAAATGTATACAATAGGAAACTCCAACCTTCTAATTATTTCACATGATTAAAAATCACTAAATATCGTCATAATTAATTGAAAATTTCTACATATGATTTATATTAATTGATAGTATAAAAAGCTTACACAGTGATAATGACTTTCTTCAACAGTTATTATCATGCATGTATGTATACATATCATCGTGTTTATCTGAGATAAGGTAACAAAAATGTTATTTTGCTATGTACTCAATTGTATTGACTATGAGATATTTATTTATAATTTAAAAACATCCAAGATTTTGCAAGCATCCCACTACCGTTCAATTGACCTGAAAACTCTGATCTATAATATGAAAGGGTGATGTGAGCAACATCAAATTTCTCTTGGTAATCGAGAAAAGCTTACTTTTTCATTTCAACATCGTTAATGGAGATGCATACTAATCAAATGTGGACGTGAACATCTATCAACAAGGAATAAGAGAAACCATGATTTTCCAATGTGATTCTACTTCAAAAGTCACAAGTTTTAATCATTAAGTTCAATTCAATTACGGGACAAAACATAGTCGTTCAAAGCTTCTAAAAGTAAATGCGTTAAACTCAGTTTATAATTGTTTTAATATAATGTATTTTAAAGCCACCTTAGAAAGACCAAAGAATGGCTTAGGTATTTTGTTAGTGTACTACTTGAGACATTTCGGTTAGTTTTATTCATATGTGGATAACCAACTAATAAATATTTGTTATTGTAACTTTAAATTTGTTGAGACGGAATTATTTCTTTAATTTTTCATGTTATTTCACTAAGACGTTTTTAGAAACAAATTCGTGATAAAACAACTGAATTTTAAAATAAATAATATCTTAGATATGAGTAATTGATCATAAGGGTATCTTTTTCACTAATTTAAAGACAAGTTAAAACTAGGTCAAATTAACTCTGACTCATTCAGTAAAAATATCGATTCGAGTGTCGGTAAGAACAGTTAGGTTCTTTTTAACTTATGTTTTTATGTTGTGGTTGAAAATGGTAGTTAAGAGTAGTTTCTTAAATTCATGTCGATGCTCACAGGAAGCCTATATCCCAGTGGCGCGCAGAATGATGAAGATGATCATTCACGTAATCATGATTCAACCATGGATCATCATGCGTACAATTATTAAAGCATAATCAAACACTTTACTGATTTTACAACACTACTCCAAGATATTGCCCTAAATGTGCACCAAACTCAAAAGAAGATCATCCATCTTTAAATCAAAATCTTCCAACTCTGCTATATGGCTTAGTGGGATTTTGCTGGGATTTTCACCTGCATCAGTCAAACAAGATATATATATTAAATAACTAATTAAAGGGTCAGAAATGCTTCTTGCACACTATATTATTTTCTATTAAAAAACGTTGCACATTGCCCCTTATTATATCATTAAAGTAACTTGATAACTAGATATCACGCACCACCCTTGTGCATTTCATCATTTTGCTAACTTTTTCCGTCAAGATTACTTAACTGTCGCATCATTCTCTTTTTTTGCTTTCAAGACATTTTGCTCCAATATATTCCACATATATATAATCGCAGCATTTTGCTTAAAGCTTTTTTAGAACTAACACGACCAAGAAAAAAATAAGGTTTGATTGAGATACTTCCGACTTAAAATAACCACCACTTCCAGAGAAAGTCGAAGATACATTTGAGTGTGTTTACAATATTTGCAACGAGGGTATCTTTTATTATTTTTAAATAAATTATCACGGCATTTAAAAATTACTTAAACTACTGTAATAAAAAGACATCTGTGCTTCTTGTTTGGTAAGAAGGATCCCACTCTTTATTTATTTATTTATTTTAATAACAAAAATAATAAAATTAAAAAGGATATTTAAAGATTATCCCAACCCTTATACCAATTTTTTAAAATCAGATAATCTTATAAACCTACTTAAAATGTTACATACAGAAGTCCTTATATGAAAATCTTCAAAACTCCGTGAAATTGTCATTTTTATTTGTGTCTGTAATAGATATAACCTTCACATTGAATTAATTAAGCCAAAATATTCCTATCACATTCAAACAACTCCTCCATAAACATTAATATTTATCCACAAATTTTAAGGATGATTATTTGATCTCCTCTAAGCATACACCTAGGTTCATACACCACTCTGGAAAAGAATATTGTATTCTTTGTCTACTAAACTTAGCCCAAAATTATGTCTGTCATTAAGCTCTTGTAAAAATCTTAACTTCGTCTAGTTGACCATTATAGAAAACAATCTTATTCCTACATTTCAAAATTTCCAATGTTAACACCAACCACATTCACTTTCAAACACGGTTAGCTTTCTTACTCATACTTATAATATAAACATTGCATAAGTAGTTAAAGATGTCATTGCTTCTAACCGAAACAAATCTTATCCAATTATCATACTTTAACTACAAAAGTTGCGTGACTTCACATATAAGTAGTATGTATTGCAAAATTTTAACCTCTACATTACATAAAGAATATAAATTACACGAGACTATAACTTTCTTCTCTCCTAATTTGTCACGAGAGATTTCATTTTCTAGTATAAATTCTTAATTTAAAAAATTACTTGAATTAAGTTTCTATGATCTGTTCATATTTATTTTTATAATTAACTTTTAATAATAAATAGGCTTATTGATCATAAGATATATTATTAAAATAATTAAATTATTTAGAGTAAGATCTGTCGATACACATAATTAGGTGAGGTAGAAAATGATTTACATTATTCTCATCAATTCTTTTTTATAAAATATAAAAAAATTATAGTTGTTTAATCTTTTAATATTGATTTTTAGAAGACATTTTATGATTTATTGGAAGCATATATATTTTTTCTCTATTTACTCTTGTTGATGGTGGTGCGTAGTATTTTTAGACTTTAATGTCATTAGTAATACTGTTAAGAGATTCAATAAACTCTAGTAACTTATTTGTTTATTTTATATGTGGAGTTGTATTATCTAAAAAGTTTTTTTTTTTTGTTTTCAAATCGTGGTTGGGCTAGAATTAAAGGAGCATTAATCATAGGTTTTTTTTCAAAAACAAAGATCTCATGTAAGATAAAGGGTAGCTTCACACTTTTTTTAGGGTTCAATCAAACTGAAGTCACGTCAAAATTAGCACATACAACTTTTATTAGAGTATTTATTGTGTTGTATTTTTTTTTTTTGTCTTATCATCAATTTTATTTATAGTTAAACATCTTTTGGACTTATAATTCTTTTGTTAAAATTAACGTCTACATTTCTAATTTTTGTCTAGGATTATTATTAATTTCCTTAACTATTCATTATTTGATCCGAATTATATAAAATTTATTATTTTATTTTGCATAATTGCTTTATTTATTTTCGCATGATACGGATATATTTATGTATTTATTTTGCATTAATTGCTTTAGATTATGTATTATTTTTTTTATATTTATATGATACTGATATATTTCAACTTGTTTATTGATAATTATATCTTAATTTTTCTAATTAATCTCACATGATAAAACTTATCTAAATCCAGTTAACTTCTTACCACCACTACAAGAATATTTATCTATAATATCTCATCAACATTACATTAACCATTTATTAGAATTAGAAAATAAACTAATTGAAGAGGGTCACATGTCTTACCCTAAATATACTGATAAGTTACATTCTAGGTAAATAAACTATAATTTTTTTAGCATAATAAGTGTATGCAAAAACATTTAAAATAATGAATTGAAGCAAGGACATGAAATGGAAGATGGAACATTGTTTGAAGAAAATGGGATAGTAAAAGATGAGTGGTTTGAACTATTTGGGAAGATGTTGTTGGGCTGAGTGGGCTTGTCTTGGATGAACAGTGGATGGACAGTTCCATCTATAGCCGAGAATTGGCAACTGGTAAGTGTCGATGCTCATCAAACTCAATTCAACCAGATCAATCATTGCCACGTTCCAAGACAACAAATTGAATCTTAAAAGTGACACCTAAATAAAAACGGTTCTGCATGGTGCGTAGATATAAAAATTGGCACAATTTATTAGATATGGAACAGTGTGAGAAAGAAATGATGGTTGCAATATAAAAAGGAAGTAGTGGGAGAAGCAGAATCGAGGACTGGTGGAAGCAGATGATAAGGTGGCTGAGAAAACAAAACAACCCCTTTAACTCCAAAATGGACCTTCCGACCCTACCCTTCATTCTCTCACACACAACTTGCCTTATTTTTCATTCACTAAACTGGAGGATTTTCGACACAATGATATTGAGAAAAAGAAAAAATAAGAAAGATAAAATAAAAATAGATAAGAATCGAGTTAAAAAAACAGAAAAAGATCGACATCATTTTTAACAAAGACATTGAAATTGTAATTTTTTTTATATATTACTTAATTTACTTATCTGAATCTAAGTATACGAGGATCCAAAGTTTGACAAGAGTTCTACATGTAAAAAATATTCTAACTATAAAGTAAGTATGTTATCAATTAGATGAGTGAAAAGATATATATAAGTAAGTGTAAAAACTAAGTATTAATTTTAGTAACAAGTGTTATACATAGGTTTTGGACTGAAGTGTATAAACTTAGTACTAACTTAGTGATTATGAAGTTATACAAATATGGAGATTTAGACTTAGAAGTTATTGAATATAATAAAATGTGAATCTCAAATATAAATATAACTTATTAGAATATATTTAATGTGAAACTTAGTACAGACTTAAATATCTATCAAAAACTACACAAAGTTCTGTCTAAATCATCTCACCAAACAATTTTTCTCAAATATGATCAAATTTGAACTCAAATTGTATATCAGGTTAAAATAATTTGTCAGTCTTTAATTCACACGCTGCTGAAAAGTATTGGTTTAGAAGCTTTATCTAAACAGTTCCTCCAATTTCTTTATCTCTCGTGTTACATGTGTGAGTGGGGAGTTGATCTACAAACTCAAATTAAGCGTGATGAAGAGATAAATACGTGTTGTTTCATTGAAGTTTTTAATTTACATATCCTAATCCTTGCAATCATTATTTCATCTCTATCTCCCGATGGTTGTAAAAAAGTTGAAATAAAAAATTACAAGAATGCTCATCAACATCAAGATGGCCATTCAAAAAAAAATATATGTTATATATATCCGCATCATAAAAGACAAAAACTCTCTTTCAGCTCTGAATACTCTCTCCACAATGGACGATCCCTCATGGCTCCAAGGGCTTCAAACAAACCTGAACCCCATATTTGGGCTTGATGGTGAGAACGACCACAGGGGCATGACGGTAATTTGGAGAAATGCTGAAGCTAAACCGAGAAATCAACATGGCTAATATGATCTTAGCTTCCATCAAGGCAAAAGCTTGTCCAACGCAATTTCTAGGGCCTGAAGCAAACGGTAGAAAACGACCAGGAACAAATGACTTTGAAGTGAACCTCTCTGGGTTGAACTCATTTGCATCTTTGCCCCATAGCTTTTCACTATGATGAATGGCCAACACAGGGATCCAAATCGATAAGCCCTTAGGAATGTAAAGGTCACCTAGTACTATGTCTTCAAACACCATCCTAGGAAGCACCGATGCTGGCGGATACAACCTCATTGATTCGTTGATCACCATATGCAACTGAACAAAAATCAATTCTTAGTCCCAAACCAAAATTAATGCTCAATCTTTGACCATTTAAAAATAATAATTACCACTGCACTGAATTATGTACAAATGAATATTCTATTTGCTCTTCCCAGCTATCTATCAATCCAAGAAAATCTACAAAATTTTCAAGTGGGTAGCAATGAACCGTGGCATTTGAGTTGAGTAGGGTCAACTTCTTTTTGAAGAAAAATACAAACGCAAAAGTCACAGAGATTGAGAATTCTGAGCTTGATTTTTTTTATCTTTTTTTTTCTCTTGGCTGAAAAAAAGTATTGCCGTATCGTTATTCAGAAAACGAATGAATAGCTTGAAACTTTTTGCGCTCTTTGGACACTCTAAAAAGAAAGATAACCATTATTATAAATATTGTTTAAAATAACAGCAACTCCCGGCGCACGGGTGCAAAGATGATACTTATATAAATTATTTTTTGTTTGTTTCTTTACACACATATTTGGGTCACACTAAAATATTTCTTAGCTGGCCCTTCTGATCGTCGTGCTAATAATAACTTAAAAGCCTAAGATGTTTAGATCAATTAGCCTTTTGGCCAAGAAACTGCGGGCTCAACATGTTCACAAAACACAGCAAAACATTATTTTTAATTTTACTAAATTGTATGGACCACCCATTAAAGTTTTCCTAAAACTGGCTCGTGCTGGGTTTTAAAAGCAACCATTGTGTAGGCTCTATAAAAAGCAATACTTGACACCACTAAAAGTAAAATTATATAAAATTCAAATTCATAAAAAAAATTTATTTAAGATACAAATTTGACCAACCTGCTTTCTCCCTCTGATCCCCTAAAAGTAGCCTAAGAATAAGCCTCCTCTCTTTTTGTGAAATCAAAAAAAGGATTTTCTAACTTTCCTGAATGCAGGATTAAAGAATATATATGGTTTAAGAGAAAGTTTCTGCAATTTTGCAAAATGAAAAAAAAAAAAAACTATATTAAAATTAAGAGAAAGTTTGTGCTGAACATAAACTGATTTTGCTACTTACAAGAGTGAGCTTGGAGAGTTGATCCAAAGAAGGAATTGTTCCATTGCAGACACTTTTAACCTCTTCTCGGACTTTGTCTTGCCATGTTGTATTGCTGGCTAGTAACATAACTGTCCAAGTGAGTAAAAGAGCAGTGGTTTCATGTCCAGCAAAGAAAAATGTTTTGCATTGATCCATTACTAGCTGCAGATTGATGCTGTTTCCGTTCCCTTTTTTCTTCTGCATCTCGTTCAAAAGCATCCCCAACAAATCATTCCCATAAGAGTTGCTTCTTCCAATCTCCACACAGTCTTTCCTGCTTTGTATGATCTCCATCAGCAGAGTCTCCACCTCCATCTTCAAACACTTTATCTCTCTGTTATACTTGCTTGGGAAGAACCTGTGCACAAAAATTCACCCCCCAATTGATTTTGACATCAATGAGAAAAAGGGAGGGGGACAAGGACAGACAAATGCTTGCAGATAAAACAATAAAGATGGAATAAGACCGACAGAACCATAATGCAAACCGTGGAATAAGAAATAAAAATGTGATTATTCACATGCTTCAGGATAAAAAAGCAAGGAATCCAATCCACTGAGGTGTTTAACACTGACATTTTTATCTCACACAGAAGCAAACACTACTACACATAGAATTAGAATCACACAATTTTTTTTTTGTGATTACAGTTTTCACGTTTCCAAACGTGTTTTTTTCTTAACTTTTTAATGAGTTTCCAAGCACGCTATGAATCTTTTTGTGAACAGAAATCAAAAGGGTGGTTTAGAAAAGAGTTTGTAAAGTCACAAACCTGCTTCCGGGAAAGCAAAGATGACGACTTGCTTGAGCACAACGACTCTGCAGCAGTGTGAGGAGGTGGAATATTTTCTTCCCTTTCTGATAGCTTGTACCAAATTCAGTCCTAGAGATAATATCTGCAGTGAGTTTAGTCATGTAGTGACCAATCTCCACCTCAGTTTGGCCACACTCTAACGCAATTTTCAGTGATTGGAGCATCTCCTTAGTGCATTCCACCATGTGCCCAGCATAGCTCTACAGATTTTTTTAACACCAACCATTTGTAACCATTAGTACTACCCCAAAATTTTGAAAAAGATCAAAAGGGGTGACTCCAAAACAGTAAAATTTTTACAAGAGTATCAATACCTTAAGTCTGTCTCCAGTGAATGCAGGGGCAACGATGTGACGTTGGTGGTTCCAATCTTCACCATTTGCCATCAACAGTCCTTGCCCAATGAAATTCTTTGAACCCTGCCTCTGCTGCCAGGATTTCCCAGATACAGTACTGTGTTTTGAAAGAAACTCTTTGATCAATTCGGTCTCAGTGAGGCACAACCTCGGTTCTGTACCATTCCAATATAGAAACCTCTTTCCTACACACTCAAATTACCAGTTTTACCTTACACGTCCAATTGAATTAGAGGGAAATAAATAACCAAGATCATATAGTATAAGTTTGATTAATATTATGTTCACATAGATACATACATATATATGTTTATAGTTATGCACGTACATACCAAATTGGCTAGACCAAAGTAAGAAATGTGGCAGAAGACGGCCAACAATGTCATGGCTTATGGTTTTCATGTCTTGGGAGGTTGCTTTGGAGACAAGGGAAGCCATGTCCAGGATGTTGCCTGTGAAAAAGGTAGGTTTTGGGCCACGCACACCTTGCATCTCCATGATCTTTTTTATGCGTAGAGGGGTGAAGAAGTAGCATGAGAGGGTGTCATAGAGGAGTTTAAGTAGGAGAATAGCGAGTATGGCCAAAAGGGGTGTGAGGACCACCATAGCCATGGTGGTAATATACAAGGATATGTTGTTGTTGGGATGAGAAATGAGAAATGAGAAATGAGAAATGAGAAGTAAGTAAGGGTGGTTATTGTGTGAGATGGTTATGGCTAAAGCTAGCAAGAGTGATGGGAATTTGATGCGTGACTCAACCTATATATATAGTGGGAATTTGATGGGGATCTCTTCCATTTTATATATACTAAACTGCTACTCAACACTACAGTTTTCGCTTAGTGGTTCTGCTTCTTATGACATGCCAATGTCTCAAGAGAATTTATTCCCCTAATTCTGCTACTGTTTTCTTGCATACTTGCTACCATTTATAGAACACAACCAATCCCATTTTTTTCCCCTTCAAAAGGTTGGTGAGGTATATGTTAGCCCAAGCACTGTTGTCTGTACATGCTCAATCAGAATACATAACAAAGTGCGGGAAAAATGTTAGATATTAAGTCCCATTGGGTGGGAAGGAATGAGAAAGTTGAGCAACATAAGAAAGTTTTCCCTCTCAAATTATCCAACAAGATATGAGAAAGAAGACCCACAAACCTAATGCCTTAAGTTTTTAGATTGAAAGTGGTGTCATTCCCCGGACGTTTCTCCCTCGAATTCTCGTAACAAAAACAATTCAGTTGATTTAAGAGTGTTAATGAGATTATATAGGAATAAAGTTTAGATTAAGTTCTGGTGTGTTTTTCATTTTCCAATAACACTCTCTTACAATTATAAATCATCATTAATAACTCTAATTATCATCTTTTACTATGAAATTCAAACAAATCTAATATAATCTAATCATATATTAGGAATAATAATTCAGTTATAATCTTAAAAAAACTTATAAATATAGATCTATTTTAAAGAGAGTACGCATTCAATTTATATTTATTTATATTATTTTTATGTTTTTATTAACATTTTCTAAGTAAATTTTTTCTCGATATCTTATTAACAAAACTTAATAACTATTATTAAAGAGAAAATATTATTTAATAAAAGTTTGACTTTTTCAAAATCATCCTTATTTCATTTCAAAATGTTCTAAATTATTTTCCATAATAATAAGAGTATTATTAGACTATTTATGATGAAAATTACTATACACTCTATGATAATATAAAACTACTTTATACTCTTAATTCATCTATGTTTTTTTTTCTTTTTTTAAAAATATCTTTTAACACTTTTTTTAATACGGAAAGAAAGATGTAAAACTCACTTATATAATTAAAAATAATCAATTTTGATACTTTATGTATTGCAATTAGCAATAACAAAGTGAGTGAATTGAGTTTGGGGATGCACTCTCCTTCTAGTTTGGCAAAATTAATATCACAAAACCATTCTACTGAATCAGGAATTTAAAGTCATTTAGTTATAGTAAGTCAAGAATTTAAAGCCATTTAATCGTAATAAGTCAATTCTTTCTATTCTGTTTTTGACTAGTCAACAATAAATTGGGTTGAGATAGATTAATTAGTACATTTTGTTATTCCTAATTATAATTGTAAACAAAATTTATATAATTAAAAATAAGAAATTACGAAAGGCATATTTTAAAGTAATTATTATTAAATTATAACAAATTTTGATATATGACTAACTGTAGTTTCTTTTACCCCTTTCAGTATATTAAGTAATTTTTTTTTTCAAATCTCTCCTAAGTAATAGTCACGAGTCCCAGATCATAGTCACGAGCCAAACAGAAAATAATCATGACATGTATGGTTGCCTTAATTTTTGTATAAGTACTGTACTTTGGATCTTTGATCTCTTGGTAAAAAAAAATTGTATTTGCATAACATTTCATTTTCAGTATTAATTGAGACTAATTTAATTTAGATTTTAGTTACACTTGAAATTTCATACTTATTGAGTGTATTATGCAGAAATCTAACCTAATTACTCTAGTAAATGCCCAATTTATGTTGCCAAATGCTATCATAGTTTCATTATAATTTAAGAGTGAATATTCAATGTTAAAGAAAAAAAAAACAATTTTAATTTTTACTCACAAACACATTTATGAATTCACTAAATGTTATAATCACGGTTTTCAGATATTTGTCAGATTAACAAACATGTGTTGAATTGTCCTAGAATTAAGTGAGACAAACATTTCATCTTCATAACTGTATGAAACAATGAGTACCAATTCATTTTTTTTTTCTGTTATAGTGTGACTAAAATGTTCAATTTTTATGTAAAAAAATAAATAAAAATTATAAGAGATATAAGATCAAATATTTAGTCCACTACTAAGTAATTCACATATTAATTTATTACAATCTTAATGATAATTACACAAGATCATTGTCATATCTAACAACCCATTTTTTCTTTTTCCTTTGTTGGGGTTTTCATATTAAATAGATTTCAAAACACGCACATCACATGTTTTTACTTTTCATAGGTTCAAGCAATTGACCTCTTTAATCCAACAACTCTACTTTAGTAGATAATCCTAAAAATAATCCCATGTTTTTATTTATTTATTAAAAAAAACACATGCACATAAGTCTCACAAACTTGTTCCAATGAGCCTTAATGAATTTCTTGCTAAGAAATTTGATATAATTTTAGTATTAAAAAAAATACATGCACATTTATTATTTTTTAAATTAAAATATGAAGCATTAACAATTATTTTAAGATTGCAAATTTTCTTTATTCTTACTTTTTTTTAGTAGAAGCGTTATTTTTTTAATTAAAAGGATATAGAAAAAAATGCAATTTCGTTTAAATAGACGCTTGACCAGTTAGACATTTCTAATTGAGTTGATTATTTAAGTTCCTTACTAATAAAAATAACATTTCAATACAAATTTTACAAATATAAATTCTATAAAATTAAAATGAATTTTATATAAGAAATTATCTTCAATTTAAAAAAAAATCTTGTGAAATCTATATTAAAATTATTCATTTAAATAATTTTAATTGGAAATGATATTATAACCATGCCGCGCCTAGTATCTAGTTTTACATGACTTTACTTATTACATTTTTTTTAAAACACAAATAAATAAATAAATCAAAATAATGTTCTGAGATCAAATCATAAGTTAATGTAATCAGGGTTGCATCTATATCAAAATCAAAATCGTATTTTCAAACATGATTTATCTATACTTTATAATCTTTTTAAATTATATACTTATGAACTTAAAATAGCCTTATAAAATTATCAGGGGGATATATATAATCTTCTTTCTATTACATAATATGTGATAGAAAAATTGAACCCGAAGTTTCATAAAGTTACATAAATATTTTCACTCTTTTAATACTTACTATAATCTTATTTACAAGGTTATTTTTAAATAATTAAAAAATTTAATATAATGTATAAAAGCTGTCAATATAATGCTTTTTCAAACAATCAAGAAAAGTATAACAAATATAGAGAATATTTATGTTATCTCAAGCATAGTGTAATATACTTTTAAATATACTATATTAGATGAAATCCAATAAATTTTTTTTTTAAATGCTTGGAGAGTATGTAATAAACTACCTACCCTTTTTCTTTGCAAGAAATGTGACACATAAAGTAAACCTAATTTATTAGATTAAATTTTGAAATGAAATATATGTGGTTAAGTACAATGCATATGATCCACAAATATAGGATTAATGAAAATTGAGAAGTCTTCTCACTGAGCTGTGTGATTATCAAACTTATTTGTATCATTTAACAGAAAACATGTTTGGTTGTTTAACAGGTTGTGCTCTTGCACCCTGTCCTACACATAATCATAACTGAACAAAAGAGAGGTTGAAGAGAAGACCAACAACAACATCAACATAATTCACCTAACATTAACAAAAGGAGTACATTATAATGTCCTTTTCTTTTTTGTGGTGACTCTTCTCATACTTTAATTCTTTATGATTTTTTTTCATGGTCATAGTACACTGATTATGTTTTGCTTGTACTGTGAGTGAAATTGAGACGAGAGAAATATGAAGGATAAAAATAGATGATAAATATGATGTCTTATTTAGATAGATAGAAATAGTAAGAAGGACATAAGGAAGAATTTTCTTCATAATTTTTATACTTATTAAAATCTTAACTTTTTACTCCGTACTTTTTTTCTTTAAGATACGAGTTTTTTTTATTACTTTTAAAAATATTTAATATTTTTTAAGAAAATTCAGAAAAAAATATAACTTCCTTATCTTTTAGTTTAAATATATAAAAGTAAAATGTTATTATGGTTTATCCAATTATAAATTATTACTGGTATTACTTTTAAAATAATTATTACAAAGTCTACAAATTAATTATGCATTATATTTTAAAACTGGATGATAGTTTAAAATTATTTTACACCGTTAATGCACGATCTTCTGTCTGAATTATTTTAATGGGTCCTTTATAATTTTTTTTCTTTTTTTTTCTCTCTCAACTCAAGCAAAAATAGTATGAATTTGATATTTATATACCATTGTCTTTCTTTTATTTCTTTCTACTCTATTTTAATTGGTATAAATAAAAGATATAAAGGTCCTAAAATTATTACTGCAGATAATAAAATAAAATGCAAGCACTTCCACTATCAGCCCCGGTCAAATTTTTTATATTATTTGAAACAGTGCCTTGGTCAAAGAGGGGATGGTCGCTGCTACATGTCTCCACCTTTATTCTATTTTTGTTTGGATGGTATAAAAGAAAGTAATACAATAAAGTTATATAACATATTGACGTCAAAATAATTTTCTTTCCTTAAAAAATATAACGTTAGAGTTATATGGTGTATTAATAAAACGATAAAATCATAATTTTGAGTGAGATAAAATTAGTTAACTTTCCTTTATTTTAACAATAAGGTCACTAAAGCGTTAATTACTTAAGTAAATAATTTGAAAGTGAAGTTTTAATAATTTTTCACTATAATTACTTTATGTCTTATGTGTAAATGTGTGTAAATATTTGATAATATATTATTTAAGTTTATTCGAGTTTGCATTTAATTATTCTTATGTGAATATATTGAATTAACTTTAATGAAATAAATAAGATATTTAAAATGACATGGTCAACTAATTTGTAGCGAAGAAATATATATTATTTTATATTCATTAAAGTTTTTGAACCAACTGTATTATGGTATAATAGATTTAATTAGACATAGTTTTGTGTATGTATATTGTCTATAAGTTATTAATAACTTATCTTTTATTTGTGGTCATACTTAGTATATGAGCTACTAATATCATATTCAGACATGCATAATTTTTATTATTAACAAGTTAGTTATGTAAATATTTTATTATTAAATAACTTTTGTAATATTTTAATTTATTTATTTTATGTTATTTTACACCTGAATTGTCTTTAATCTTATAATTTTATATCTATTATGAGTATAATGCACACATACATACATATATATATATATATATATATATATATAATATATATAATCATAATACATATACTATATATATTTATGACAAGAAAGGAAAAGTATAAAATAAAATAA
>Ga0099824_1001471_pt1 | contig 33186 bp, 12 predicted proteins | sample SiratrowhiteBW_FD_76837 | JGI IMG/M metagenome (GOLD analysis project Ga0099824, IMG submission 76837) | Root nodule microbial communities of legume samples collected from California, USA - Siratro white BW | ecosystem: Host-associated > Plants > Roots > Nodule | place: USA: California... | reverse complement strand
TAAATTAAAAAATTTTTTTTTTTTTATTTTATTTTTTTTTTTTTTTTATAAAAAAAAAAAATTAATTTTATTTTTTTTTTTAAAAAAAAAAAAAAAAAAAGATAAAAGTTTATACTGTCAGCTTTCACGTTAAGACATCACGTAAATATTTATTTTGAAATGATCAATAATTATAAAAATTATTAATCATTATCATGCCTACATTTGATTCTACTAATTTATGTTTATCTGGTCAGTAACTTTTTCAATACAATGATGTCTTTTATTTTATATTTGACTTTTTAATATTATTGAAATATAATAAAGACTAATTCAATATTATGTAATGAAAATAAACGTTTAATTTTATAATATATATATATATATATATATATATATATATATATATCTTTAAATTAATTACAATTATAATTGTTTAATATATTCATTATAATATATTGACCGTATATAAATTTTACATTATTATGTAATTTATTAAAAATGATCTCCATTCCGAAAATATTAACATTTGAATATTTTTTATATTTTAAAATTTTAAATTTTATTAACTATTTTTTTTATATATCAGAAAAAAACAAATAATTTTGATCTTTGTAGTAACTATTGTGCATATAAAGAAATGAAAAAGTAATTAAATATATATATACATATATAATACTATTGAATAAAGTCATTTTAGACTAAATATACAAACATTTTTCTTAAAAAAGTTATATCTTTAAATTAAATATGATTATATATTACAAAAATGGCAATATATTTATTTATTTATTTATATATATGGATAAATTGTGCATATCACTGTAAATAAATCATGCTCTTATTTCAGAAATTAAATTTAAAATTAAATGAAATCGTGAAAAGAGAACACAAATTTAGTTTACTAGATGAAATCATGTAGCCAAAATTTCAATTAATGATTTAATTAATATCGTGAGAATACTATAGGATGGTGGTTAATATTCTCCACCCATTCCTCTTCTATTTCCTTTGGCACCTATGATATATTACTAATATGCAACTAAAATAAATGCAGCAAATTTAATTTGAATATTGAATAGAATAGTGGTTACTTAGAAGAAAAGTTACATGCTATGAATTTAGTTCTTAATATAGAAATAGATTTAGTTAGCAATAGATATAATTTAAAAATTAACAATAAATTTATTTAAAAAATTATATAATATTTTTAAATTTTTCATTCTAAATTTATTGCTAAATCTTAATTTTATTTTAAATTATTATATTTGAAAATATTATATAATTTTTTAAATAAATTTATTGTTAGTTTTTAAATTATATCTATTGCTAACTAAATCTATTTGTATATTAAGAATTAAATTCATACTATATAACTTTTCTTCTCAATAATCACTCTTTTATTCAATATTCAAATTAAATATGTTGTATTTATTTTAGTTACACATTAGCAATAAATCACATATGTCAAACAAAAAAGAAGAGAGGAGAATATTAATCTCACTCAAATTGTGCAATATTCTCACTATATTAATTAACTCATTAATTAAAATATTAATTACACAATTTTACATAGTAAATTAAGATCCTGTCCTCTTTTCACAATTTCATTTATTTTTATATTAAATGGGAGTCACCATTTCTTCACAATGATACGTGTCTTCTATGCACGATTTATCAATATCTGAAAATAAAAAAAAAAATACACCTAAGAATTTAAAAAAAAATACACCAATTTCAGAAATTTACCTAAAAAAATATATATGACAAGAAAATTGTTAGCTTTATAGTAATTTTTGAAAATGCTGATTTTTTATTAGACATTTTTTAATTAAATACTTAAATAAAAGTAAATTTTTTAATAAAAATTAATAGAATAATGAAATTTGGTGTGAAGTATTTCCCTCCTCAGGTAAATTGAATAAGAAAAAATCTGAAAAAAAGAAAAGAAAAGGGAAAAAGGGATTGTTGGACACCGTGCAAATCAAGCATTTAGTCGTTTGTGATTTCAGGCGCCCTCTCTCTTCATTTGGACATTCTCTTGCTCACTCACTGCAACGGCGCCGGAGATTCGTCGCTTCTCTTCTCCACCGCCGCGATGGGCGCCAATTCCATGCTCTCGGAATCCTCTCATGATGTCGACGATCAGATCTCCCAGCTCATGCAGTGCAAGCCACTCTCCGAGCAACAGGTTCCTTTTCATTCCTTCGATCTGTCTCTTTTACCTACAAAAACGCTACTCACCTCTCCAATTTTCCTCGATTTGTATACTTGTTACCTTTTCACGCTCAATAAGAGTGCTGTTATCAGCGCGTGTGTTGATTTCACGTAATGGCGACTCAGATGTAATGATTCGTTGCTTTTTGACGCGATGTCGAACGATTTGGAGATTAGTGGTGCTTGTTCACTGAAAAACGATTTTGGGACGTGGAATCTGCTTGTAGGTGTTTTAGCATGTTGTTAGCAGTTTCCTTTGAAGAAGATTATCTCGATGTCCTCTTAGAGGTTACATCCCATGGATGTTGGATGTTTTGTTAAGCGTTTGGAGGGGGGCATATCTGTATATGAAACTGTTCGGTGCTGGAAATTTGATTTTTCGTGAACTGTCGCTACTTACCTACTATAGCATTAGGTAAATTTAAGAAGACCAAAGCTTAGACAGTTATTTTTGTATAACTAGGGTTGTTCTCTTATTAAAATTGGGCTTTCATCTTGATAATTAGTACAACAAAGGTTTGGTTTATAGGTCATGTAGGTTACCAAAGTGAAATTTCTGTTATGATTATACAACAACACCGAAGACACCTACTGTACTGTACTTGTCCCTTTTTGAATATAGTAGCATGTTGGTGAGGATTTTCTAAAGTGAGACATGGCTCAGTGTTGGCTTGCTATGGCTTTTGTTTCAAATGAAACTTAACACTGATTACGGTTGAAGATTGATTGGATTAATGGAAAGGAATGCTGGGGCTTAATGTATTGTAGAGTTACTACTTTAGTGGTCTTTTCTAGATTGTCTGTCTTTTTGCTGCTAGATTGCTTCATTTGTCTTTCCTTACAAAGGATCTTATCTCACTAAGTTTGTTTACGTGAAATGTTCTGAGATAGGAAAAGTGTCTGGATTTTATTAGTACCTGAGTGATGTGTCTCAGAAAAGGTTTTGCCATCATTTCATTATATCTTGATTGTCTATGTTTTGCTTGTTTTAAGTAGTCGTGTCCTTTCTTGGGGATCTATCTCAATTTTCAACTACTCCTTGTGGAATTATTACATTTGAGAAAATAGATATAAATAAATAAGTAAATAATAATTGTGTTTTCTGCTTTGTCTGTAGGTCAGAGTTTTATGTGAGAAGGCTAAGGAGATTTTAATGGATGAAAGTAATGTTCAGGTGCAACCCTTTCTTCCAGTCTTTTGACTCATTTTCAATGATGTCATTTTCTACTTCTTATTTCTTCAACATTGATTTTAGTTGCATCACTGCTGTTGATCTTCTGCTTGCTTGCCTTGCATGTATCTTTTGTTAAGTCATAAATGAGCGATTGAAGTTTGTTATTCTCAGTTTTTCCTATTTTCTTCCTGTATGTGGATTCAATCATTCATTCATCTAATGTCATTTCTATTTTAATCCCTGTTTACCGGAAGAGGATCTAATTCCTTCAACCTTTGAGGAAATGCTTAATTTTCTTGTGTTATATAGATGTTTTACGTCACTGTATTTCTGTGCATCTGTTAATTACTAGTTTCTTGTGTTGTAGAGAGAGACCACTAATTATTTTTTGAGGTTGTCTCTCCTGTATTGCAGCCTGTTAAAAGCCCTGTGACAATTTGTGGCGATATTCATGGGCAGTTTCATGATCTTGCTGAACTGTTTCGAATTGGAGGGAAGGTATAATTTCTGACTGTAGATTTGTTTTTGTTTTCAATCTTCTGTTTCAGCTGGGGAATGTCTTAAATAAACTAATTGAGACCTGTCAAAGAAAAAGCTTTTGAAGATTGAAGTGCATCAGAGGTATTGAAGAGTAAATTGTAAAATTCAGGAACTACTAATTAACTCCTCTGTGACCCTAATACTTTGTTAAAAGTTCCGTAACATTTTGATTTTTCAAATGCATTATGTGAAGATATATTTTTGTCAGCTTGTGGATAATATATTTGGCTGATTTTTTAGGTATGGATTCTAAATATACCTGTTTTGTTTACAGTGTCCAGACACTAACTACTTGTTTATGGGTGATTATGTTGACCGGGGTTACTATTCAGTTGAGACTGTAACTGTAAGTACAACCAAGACAAACTTGTTTGTTTTTCTTAACTTTTTGGATGGTTATTTTATTGAAAATTTGGTATTCACTATGTCCCCAAGCATCTATGTGGGGTCATATTTTTTTTTTTTTTTTATATTCATGCATTAGGTTGGGAATTTGTTCTCGTGTGGTATTCAATGAAGTTTGGACAACGCTTTCTATTAGGTTGAAAATAGAAAATGGAACTATTCCCAAATAGCTAATAATTCAGGGTTTAGAATGTGCCGAAGGCACCTGATAATTGAGTAGCAGATGTTTTTCAACGTGTCAATATTTAGAAGGCTCACTGAGATGAAAGGTGTATTATATGCATTAAAGTTATAAGTTTTCATTATCTTACAATCATTTTTCAGTATTGGTTTTTTTTCAACTTGTGAATAACAGATAAAGTAGTTTCACATACAATTTTAAGTATTGTAGTGGTTTTAAAAAAGGTCATAAATTCTGTTGAAATCTCAAACCTGCAACTAATGTATTTAGTTGAGTTTCTTAGAGATGTTTCAGGATTGATCTTTTAATTTTGCTGATTTGGAGGTTTGTTGATGGTTGAAGCAACATAAGAATTTTCTAGATCTTGATAATTTATCTAGTAAATTTCCTTAAAGTTATTAGAAAGATGCTCACCTGTTTAGAGGATTGAACAGTTTCTCCTGGTTTACTTATGCAGTTATGCTATGATAGTTTATGAATGAGATGATAAAGTTACATTGATATTTATTTTTGTTTGATATTATTGTTTCTTAATTTGTTTTTATTGACAGTGTATGTTAGACATACTAATTTGATATTCTATCCAGCTCCTTGTGGCACTGAAAGTGCGGTATCCTCAGCGAATTACTATTCTTAGAGGAAACCACGAAAGCCGTCAGGTTTGTGCTTGAACTCTTTCAAATAACTCCTAGTTATTTGTGAATGGCACAGAAATCAGCTACTCTTGTATGGGTGTTTGATGATAAATTGTTTCTAAACATTTTTATCTGTGATTGTAGACTTGTATGGGCGTTTGATGTTCATTATCTGTTGAACTAATTGTTCCTTTTATCGTTTTTTAATGCAGATTACTCAAGTATATGGATTTTACGATGAATGCCTTCGAAAGTGAGTTTTCAACACCTTCATTTATAGGTTCTATGCAGTGAAAGTCATAGACATGAGATATTTCTATCTAGAGAAAGATTTGTTTGTGTAGGATGTTTTAGTTGATTCAATTTTATTATTACTATTACCATGATGGAATCACTCAAATTTCATTTTGGATAACTGTACAGAAATTTCCTTTTCCTTTCAACTGGAGAACTTGTTTAGCTAGTTTCTTGTTAGTTTAATGTACTGAACTGTAATTCTGGGATATGTGCATCTGAATCTTGCTGTTGATTTGGTATAATGTAACTTTTTTAAGCTGTAATTTTTTTGTTAATTCAGTTTTACATATTGATGGGTGTGACAGTTTGACATCTGGTAGTCTTAATACTTTGTGGTGACGTGATAGTGGTTGTTCGGTATAGAATATCGTACTGTTGCCTAATGTGCTATGTTCGCATTAACATAGGTAATGAATAAGTAATTCTGCCCCTGCTTTATATCCCAAAATAAAAATTATATAATTATATTAAATGTGAAAATTTTGGTCTAAATTGAAAGTGAGAGAACAGAATAAGGATACTTGGCTTCTAGCTTTTATACAATATGATTTCTTGTTTCTTTTTTCACTTTCAAATCATTTCTTGTTTTTTGTTATTTATGTGCAGGTATGGTAATGCTAATGTTTGGAAGACCTTTACAGACCTTTTTGATTTTTTCCCATTGACAGCGTTGGTTAGTATCTTTTCCCTACCCTGTTGAAAATTTAAAATATGGGGGAATTTTGGGAATGGATTGCATTATCTTTTTGCAATATCATAGGAGTTAAAAGTATTTGCCTTTCTATCAAAAGGTTCAAAGAACTCTGATGTCCACTTGTTTTACATGTGACATTTATCCTTAAACATGACATTACTGTTTCCTCAAGAAGTTAAAATCAACGTTATGCTAACATTGCTCCTTATATTATCATGTTGTACACCTGATCTCAGCTGTACTTGTCTCACAATCGATAGACTAGCCTAAATTTGTGTGCAAAATGTTTCAACTTTTAAGGGATATAATATAAAGTGATAAGTTTTTAACAAATATATGTAGTTGGTTAAGCATGAATATGGAAATATTATATTTCTAGATATGCAAGTTTTTTTAACACTTTCCGTCAAAAAATCTTTCTAATTTTCAAAACTAGACATGATTATCTTGTAATTTCACTCAACAGATATAATTTGTCTTTATTATGCTCTAAAATGTTAGATTGGCTATTGAACAACTATCATATTTTAGCTAAAGTTAGAAATTCTTAGTTAAAATTTTAGTTGGAGGCTTTTGATCATCCGAGTGCTATTTTAATATATTCCCTTCCAGGTTGAATCAGAAATATTCTGCTTGCATGGTGGACTTTCACCTTCAATTGAGACCCTTGATAACATACGGAACTTCGATCGTGTTCAAGAAGTTCCTCACGAAGGTCCCATGTGTGATCTATTGTGGTCTGACCCAGATGACAGATGCGGCTGGGGAATTTCTCCTCGAGGTGCTGGATATACTTTTGGCCAGGTAAGCACAGCTTGATTTCTTAATCAACTTTGTTGAATATCTTATTTTGAAGCACTGAGAGATCTATTATTGTTGTTATTTTGATTTTGATTCCAATTGACGTTATTTCTTTCAGGATATATCTGAACAATTTAATCACACAAACAGCCTCAAGTTGATTGCAAGAGCTCATCAGCTGGTTATGGATGGATTTAACTGGGCTCATGTAATTGTTGTGTTCTGATGTACTCTCCTTCATTTGCTCGCTTTAGAATTATTGGTTTAAAATCTTGGATGTGCATTGTTTTTGTTGGAACAGGAACAAAAGGTGGTTACCATTTTTAGTGCGCCTAACTACTGTTATCGATGCGGGAACATGGCTTCCATATTGGAGGTTGATGACTGCAAGGGCCACACATTTATCCAGGTATTATTCTGTCATTCAAAATATGTTTATGTGGTGACATACCGTGAACTTTAGTCTTGACCGTTGGATTGTCTGAATTTCTTGCAGTTTGAACCTGCTCCTAGAAGAGGAGAACCTGATGTGACTCGTAGAACGCCTGATTACTTCTTATAAAGTAGCTGTTGAATGTCATAACGGTGTATCATTGTTACCTCTACTACACTAATTTCAGGTAGTTGCGCGCATCCTCATCATGAGATTGCTGTAAGCATTTATATCCATGGATATACACGTTCCGTGCGTTTGGGGTTGTCCAAAGACTGCTTTCATGTATAGTCGGCAGGTAACTTTCCACTGATCTGTTACACTCGAGAACTTGCTGGGGCACTGTCTGGATAAGTCGCCAAGATGATGACTATGTCAGAATTCATATTGTTCCAGCAAAAATGTGGATATTTTTTGTTTGTTTTCCCGACCTTTTTTTTTCTTTTCATTCATGTTCAGTACCTCCCATTGGTGGCTTTACAAGCTATATGACTGGATTTTTTTTGTCTCGTGGACGTTTTTGCTAAGTTTTATCATTTTTCAGTTAAAGTTGCATGATAATAGTGATTCAGTTTCGTTGTTACTAATGTTCAACTTATCATTAACGCATATCCAAAGTTAGCCTCCACTTCTCACCGGTTGCTATCTTTCATCTTCTCATTATATTTTAATTGCTGTTCACATACGATGTTTGTCGTTTATATTCATATTAATTAAAATTAAAGTGCTTATGTAAAAATATAACAGTGGGTGTGATGTGGGACTATTGTAAGTTTATTAACAATTCATTAAAAGTAAAAATAAAATAAAGTTGAAAGGTATTGTTCCGGACATGAAATAAGAGTAGCAAGGCATGGCATTAATTGCAGATTAAAGTAATCTGAAGGCGAATTATCTGTTAAGAGATCTTTACATTTTCGCTCAAAGATCGTAAAAACTCGTGTAACATCAAACTTAACCGTGTGGAAACTGATGTTATGTTCCTGGATGACATGATCTCTGGCTATACAGAAGTTTTCCAAAAATAGTAAGCGTGTCATCGCAAACTCAAGTATGAAAAAAGCGAGGGCACTAAGTCAACTACAGACCAGGCAAGACCTGCATACTGAAGAAATCTAATTCCCGTATCAACATCGAATGCCTTATGCCGGGAAAGGAGCTTTTGCAAGTAACCTTGTTTGAGCTTATCAGTCTTTTTCAGAGTGGCAGATCCATTCAATGAGGGTATATAGCTGGTTGATTTTATTGGGATGCCCAAGGTGTTTGCTACCATAGGAATGGTCCATTTAGCAAGAGCCTTGCTGCAGAATTTCACAGTTAGAATTGTGGGTATGCCCACCAGCATCCTTCCCGCAAATACAGGCATAGTCAGTTCTGACGAGAACAAACGAGGAACGTTGGCATGGTGAAATTGATGGTATGTTTGCTGTACTCCAGCCACCTGAAGAACACCAGCATTGCGTAAAAACAGATTATTCATAGTTCCGATTTATTTTAATTTTATTGGAATAAATTTTATTTATTTAATGTGATTGAAATATATTAATGTATAAATAAATAACTTTAGAACCAAAAAATTGTTTTAGTCAAGAAAATTTCTTAGACATAAACTATTTTTTATTAACTCAAAAAAAAAAAACACATTCTGATGCAAAAAGATTATTCAAATTTATAATAAGTAAATTTTGTTGAAAAAGAAATCAAACTCTTAATGGCTAAAAATTATGCACCAACTAAAATATTACTCCTGAGTAGTTAAAAAAAATAGAGAGTAAACTATTATTGAGAAATTATCAAGTTTAAATTAAATGTTATAATTTTACTCAGTAACTTTTGAAGTAATAAAGTATAGAAGTGTTTTAGAAAATAAAGTTTAAGTACGAGAGCTGCACCCTAATTATATATTATATATTTAGTTATATATTTAGGTGTAGATCTTCAAAACTCATCCTCTAATGTGCCAATATATATAGTATATAGGTGGGATACAAACTTACCTTCAAACTGGTTTCATACGGTTAAGTTTCACCTAAAATCTACTTCTAAAATGGATATTGTAACGAGTTTATAGGACTTATCGTGCTATCCCCCTTCTCTATTCTCACAGTCAAATGTTCAATCCTTAACATAAAGAGGTGTTAAAGTTCACATATATACTAGAGATATAATAAAATTATAATATATAAGTAGGTATAAATATCATTTTTTTAATTGATTTATGGTAATACTTTTTAATTGAAATTTATGATGGAAAAATAATAGAAAAAATATTTGAAAGGATAAAGCTTCTAAGCTGAATAAAATAAAAATAACGAAGAATATGTGATAAAGGAAGACATATGACATGGGTTATATGTATTATTATGAAGTTTTAATTTAAAAATGACATAGAGAAAAATAATAATGCATTAATGTGATAGGAACTACATTATTGATGGAATTCAGACTTAGGGAAATGTCTAAATTTTAGTTGTTATTGAAGATGAAATCGTTTAATCCCATTCAGAATAAGAGACATGTCTACCAGAATAATATATACTTTCTTCAGTCTTAAATATAGAGAAAAAAATTGGTGTTGGTCTTAAATATAAACAAACCTAAACTATTTTCATCTTATTTGACGAGACAATCTCTAAAATGACCTTCGCTTATTTAGACTAGATAAGAACTAGATACATGTTCAAAGAAGTACAAATTAAAGAAAATATTTATCTTTTAAATGAAATTAGTACAATTAAATGTTACTGGCTGGCATTTTTAATTAATATGAATTAAGTTTTTTTATTATATTCAAACCAGACAGTATAAACTTAAAGGGAATAGTAATTCAATTGACCAAAAACATAAAACAACTCTTCTCTGACTCTTGGCATGTTGAGTTGACATTGGAGAACTATAAAACCAAATCCTGAGAGAGAAATTGATCCTAACTACCCCAAATAACCCTACTACAAACTCACACCTGCCCTACACACAGAGATAGCATTCTTGCCAACTAACTAAACCAGTCAGATTTTAAATTCTGATCTGGTGTTACTGCTAATATTGAAAGTTGTCCAGAGCTGGTCAATTACAAATAACTAAAACAGACAAGGACATCTTTAGGTCTATGAAATGACTCTAATTGAGTGCTATATTCCAAAATCCTGTTTTCACTACTTATGTTTAATTGTTTATCCTTATACTAAGAAGATGTTAGTTAATCTTGTGTATATTTATTCACAATGAAAGAAGAAAAATCAAACAAATTTAGATGATGTCTAAGGGTGAGATAAGAGCTTACAATTCCCAATGCAACACCATTGAATGCAGTGTGAAACTCAAAGCTTGGAGTTGGAAGTTCAGGTGTAGGATAGGCAAAAAGCAAGAGGAAGCTCAAGACAGCCCAAAAGGATGTCACTGCAACAAAAACAGATTAACCCGATAGAATATTGTCAAGATCACAGAAATTAAAAGGTGGAGAAAGTTCTACGTAAATTACATAGTTTTAATCATTCCATAAGCAAAAAATGCTTACGAAATAAGGGTGGGAATCCTAAATACCTTGAAAATATAGTTTTTTTAATTAGTTAATGTAAAAAAATAATCTAGCTTCTACAATCTGAACACCAGTAAATGCTGTGGTTATTATAATAAAGGATGAAATTATCATCTGCTGCATTTATTGATTAGAAGTAAGAATACCATTTTGTCCAGAGATCACAAAACTGTCTATGTGTTCATGAACCGTAAGCCAAAATGCAAGGACAACGAATCCAATAAGAAGGCCAGCAACAACATCAACCACACTATGCATGCCAAGATAAATTCTTCCTGCAAAAATAACAAATAAAAAATAATTGTTTTGCAGTGAAATAGACCAACAAGAAGAAACTACTAATGATTATAGATAAAGCAATACAAGACCTACCTAAACCAATGAGAAGCACCAGCATGCAGGCAAGAGAAATTCCAAGATAAGTAACATAGGCACCTTGAATTTGAGAATGAGTCAGGACATAATGCAGAAGGTAGCTGAGAAACATCCGTTCCAAGGAAAACAATCCATTAATGACAAGCACAAAGAGTTTAAAGCAAAGGTTTCATCTCTCTCAACAGATAATCTGACACTGCAAATGCATTTCCACCTCAAAACTTTTTCAATTAATTTTTACTTTCCTTCCTTGGACCACAAAATACATAGGAAAAAAAGTAAGTTTAACCACCTAACTTGACTTATAAGGCATGGCCATGTCAGATTACGTTTCTAACATCTCAACAACCACCTTGCCACACACTAGGAACCTTTATGATATGACACAAACACTCACTCACTCTAAGGACATGCCTCAGCATACTACGTAGGATGGCATAGAAATAAAAGCAAATAAAAACAAAGAACAATAAATACCCAGATAAGCAAACTGTGTTGAGGGTGTGAGAAGAAGGCAATCCATATTCTAACGCATTCTCTTCCTCATCTTTTGTGGCAGTTACTCTCTTGACAGGTGGAGAAGCAGGTCTTGGAGCTGAAACCACATCCTGTTGTTGAGTGACAAATACCACAAGCATTTAATATAACAAATGGCCGAATCCAACGTTGAATCAAATCATTAAATACAAGTGAACAAAAACACATACCTTTATGCAGTTGCCAAGATAATCACAAAACGCCATCAACAACGTCATCTGCCTCGCCAGTTTGCCATGTCCACTCTACACAAACAAAATATAATTCTTTTTTCAAAGCCAAATTCTCAGGTGACTCACATCACCAACATCACATGTAGTTCGTACCCAGAATAGCAGCGGGAGAAAACCAGTGTAGAAGGGCACAGAAACGACGCAAGACAACCCTGAGAAAAGTGCATCCAAGAACCCAGACCCGTAACTCTGCACCCCAGAAAGAAAAATTAAACTCGTACACCAAGAAGTTGACAAAGCTCCGAGCTTTGGGTGAATAAAAAACTATGTTTAAATCGAAGGCAATTGGGGTGGAATCTGAGAGTTACCTGGATCTTAAGGATAACAGGGGTTTGAGTTTCAACATAATAAGAAACCCAAGGTTGAAAGAAAGATCTAAGCTTCCGAGTAACGTCGAGGTATGAAGCAGAAACAAGCCAGAAAAGTATTCCACCCAAAACCGCACCTTGCCACACTGCTGCACCCTCACCCTCCATTCTTCTTCTTCTTCTTCTCCCTCCCTCCCTCTTTCTGGGTGTTCGTTTGGGGAAAGAGAAAAAGAGAGGAACCCAAGAAGAAAAAGAAAGGAGACTCGCAGGAAAAGGGATGGTTGAATCAAAACGGTATTCTTCATACAATTCAACTTCATTTATTTCTTTCCTCCAAAATAAACAAAAAAAAATGAAAAACTTTGTTTTTATTTATTTTCCATTTGCGTTGAATAATATGAGAAACAGGGAAGATATTTGTGAGCCATGGATTTTATATTCTTTGGACTAAGGTCTACGGATTCGGTGGAATTTGGCTGGCGGAAAACAGTGTTGCCTGAAGAAGAAGAATCAAATTTCAACGCGTTAACGGTAAAAAATAATCTTCTTTTTCTTCTTTCTTTCGAGCAAATTCTATTTAGTGAAAAAGGTTATGGATCCTGTGAAGCACTGAAAAGGTAGTCCATTGGTGAAACCTTCAAATTGACCGTCAGATATATTAATAAAATAATCAACGACTAAGATTGTTTCTTTCTTACATGTTAACATCATTTCGGCAAATTACATTTATTTCCTAGTATAGAGATTGATATTGTGGATGTTTAAGAAGATAGAACGAGTGCTCTCTTTATGATTATGATTTATTTAAGGAGTGACTGATAAGTAATTATTTAATTAATAATCATTGATAAAGAAATAATATAAATCTTTCCAATCAGTAAAAACTTAAAATGTGGAATTCAAAATTCAAGTTCTTTTAATATTTTAAGCGTAACATCTTATTTTGAAGTCTTGTTAATGTTGTGCATGATGTAACATTTGTCCATATGTCATGCAATCTTTATTACAAAAAAATTTATAAATATTTTTATAGGTCCGAAATAGATCCTACAATTTAATATTTTTTAAATATTTATTTTGTTTTCAATAAAAGATATTGTAAATAAGACCGCAATAATTTTCTCTCAGCAAATAATTTATGACTCATATTATACTATTTCTTTGAAATTATTACTAGTATTAGTTAAGAAGAATTTCCAATTTTAAAAACTTACAACAAGTAATAAATGGTACATACTTTTAAAAAAATAGTTTTTTAAAATAGTTTTGTTAAAAGGAAAAATTATAGAGAGAATATGAGATAGCTAAAATAAGATTGTTGATTGTGATTGATAACAAACTGACACCCTTCACATAATAGGCTTAGTTGGATGACAGATGGGATGCAATAAATGGCATTGAAAGTTTGGAAGATACGATGTTCCCTCTTATGTCGTACTTAGGCCACTCAAAATCATATTGGAAATTTCCACTACACTAATAATCCACGCCAATTGCTATTTATTTTTTCTTTTTGGTAAAAACACTCAAGTTGCTACGATGAGGGTGGAGTCTATTCACATTGCTACCAAAAGTATATATACATTTGAATTTGTTTCATATTCAGTTTTTAGCTCTCATTTCTTTTATCGTTAACCACTAATACAAGTGTACCTTGTTTACTACTCACACTTTACTTACGCGTGAAGCAATAATTAAAATTTTTAAAACAAAACTTATATTTAAAAATTGTTTTGATATTACTTTGAGACTTAATTAAATTATTAATTTGAGTATTTTTCAATTGAGTTTTTATTTATTTTATTAAATATTTAAAAGTTTTATATTTTTAATAGTTTTTATCATTTCATTTTCTGAAGTGACATGACTGTTATCTTATTTTATTATTGTATTTACATTGTAAAAATATGAGATATTGTAATTAATATAAAGTTATATTATTTTTAACAAGTGACTTTTATTGCATTAAAAAATGTGTTGGATAAAAATCTCATCATATTTTTTAGATAGTTTTTATGTTTTCAATTAACACAATAAAAGTTACATGTCTTTCTACATTGATTATAATATTGTTTTATGTTAATCACCAAAACATTTCATAATATGTGAAAATAAGTAAGTAAAATGATTGGAGGAGATAACAATTACCTCATCCAATTAATGAAAAATTAAATGACAATTCAATTAAAAGATATAAAAAATTTGAATACTCACTATAAGAAAAAATTAATAAAGACTTAATTAAAACTATTCAAATTTACAAGAGGTTAAAAGCGTAATCAAGCTTTATTCTTTAAGGATGAGTAATCATATTTAACATCAATATATCTTAATTTAAAGTTGATGTATCATCTTTTTCTTCTTCTTAAACATATCTTTTTGTGATGTAATTTTTAAAAAAATTGGAAAAATATATTAGTTTAATAAAAGGATTTGAATCCAATAACTTTCTTAAAACACTTTATGAAACTTATCACCACTATCAAAGAGATAAAATATAAAATGAAAAACATAATGGAATAATATATGATGAATAATACACCATCTTAGAAATATTTAAGTATAAGTGTCATGCTCATTCACCACTTGAAAAAACTCTAGTAAATAAGAACTCAAGATATCAAATATGTTATAAAACTCTAATTCTCATTAAATTTTGCTAAGATATATTGATATGTAATGAAAAAACACCTTTATTTATATGGTGAGGTAAGGGTTCAATTTTTTTTTAAGAATGAGTCAGAAAAGTAAAGTAGACTTTAATCAATGATGAAAAAATCACTTAGTTAAAAATGACATCTAATGATGGATGAAGCGGTTGTAACTCCATCTTTAATGCAATTGTTGAATTCATAAACTAGTTTAACTATTGAGTATTTAAGTTGGTTAATGTATATTTGCATTTCATTCCAAAATAAATTAGATGCTTCCATAATACAACCACTATATATAAATAAAGAATTTTATAATTTTTACAAAAAAGATATTTTTTCTTAACTCTTCTTTAAATTCCTTTAGTTTTTCTATTCTCATTATTTTTTTATGTTATTTTCAATTTTTCTTATTTTATATATATTTTTTTATATTTCATGTAACAGACTATTTCAAATATTTCTTTTTGATTTTGTTGGGATCTCACATAGACTAGAGATGAGGCATTTCAATAGTTTATAAGTGGATGCATGTCTTACCTTTTAAGTCGATTTTATAAGTTTGAGTCAGACTTAAAGTTCACTTCTTGATATGGTATCAGAACCTATCTTAGCAAGGTTGCTGGGCCACCCGCAGTCGGGCCGTTATCGAATCATCCCTTGCATATAAGTTTCACACTCGAGTTGAGGAGTCTCGACGAGAAAGGAAGTGTGTTTGAGATTTCACATCGATTAAAAAATAAAACATTTCAATAATTTATAAGTTTATGCATTATCTACTATGTTTTTTCTATAGTCAAGAGATTTTTTTTCTATCATTATTGTACTTGGTCAACCAATGATTTGTTTTTTACCCCTTCTTTATCATATATAAGATTACAAGACACGATTCTTTAAGGTTGTTCTTAAACACAAGTTTGGATTATATTGAAAAAAAGAAAACCTCGTGATGTATAGTAACTGACCCAAATTTGAAGGAGATGAAAATGTTGAGAATTTTGGATAAGTTGTTGTATTATCTCACCCACGCTAAAACTTCTCAAATACGTGTTTACCTTTCTACTCCTCAGCATTCATTTTTGAGTAGTATGTATTTTTCTTAGTCTGTCTTTGTTGTATTTAATTTTACTTAGTTAAGTTTTTCTTCGTTATGCAAACCATGAATCCGCAACCCTTTTTTCCATAAACAATATGTTGATGAATCTAAACACAGCTAAAATGCTACCATCCACCTCTGAAAGATGAAGGGCTTTTTAGCCACCTAAGTCACCTTCATAATTTAACATTAAATCTTTCTTTTGGTTTCTGAGTTCATAATTCAAAAATTTACAAATCACTCGATTTAAAATCTTCCGAATCAAACTATACAGAAGGATATTTTTACAGAGGAGCAGGAAAAAATTACAGAGGAACACGAATAGAAGAAATATCACATAATGACTAAATGGGCTTGACCATACAAGTATCCATATATAGCCAATGTGGGCTTCATGACTCAAAGTTACTTTGAATTTCTGTTGCACTCAACACACCTTCTATTTATGAGTATTTATTTGTATTGTATCATTGAATTTAACATATATTAATATTCTAGAAATTTTTCAAACTTTCTTATTGGAAAAGTCTAAATTTTCGGTATGTTAGAAAATATCATGGATTGTCCAAGTTTCATCTACAGTTTTTTTGTTTTAAATTTTACAATTTAAAAATACTTTTTAAATCTAAAAATATATTTAAAATTATACAAGCAAAAAATATATTTTAAATTGTATAATTTAGAATATGTTTTTTAAATTGAATAATCTAAAATTACATTGTAATTTTTTTTATACATTTTCGGATTATGTAATTTAAAAATATAAAATATATTTTTTTAGATTGGATAATTCATAATTATTTGGGAAATATATTTTTGAATTGTAAAATTTAAAAATAATATCTTCAAATTTTAAAAAATAAATCTGAAACATAAATATTTGAGTGTTTCACTTAACATACCTTCTGAGGAGTCTTCTGAGGCGGAAAACAAAAGCACCGTAAAACACCATAACGTAAGAATCGATGAATGAGTGAAAGCAAAATTTAAGCAATTGTGAATCAGCCTCGCTATATCAACTTTTTAACTGTTGTAAAAATAAAATAAAAACTATTTCATGTGCTGCGGATTGATCTTCATGTTTGACTTTTTTTTCTTTTTCAAATACTGTAGCTCATATTCTTAACAAATTTAAAGACTAATTAGTTGACTAATAAGTCAATCGTAAAGATTCTTTGAAAATAAGTTATAAATTATGAAAATTGAAACTATTACCATTAAAAGTAAGGGACTGAGGAAAAATTAGATAGATTAGACTTGGGCAACTAGGCTCAAATTGACTTCACTTGGATTTGGGTTCACATGAGTTAATTCTGATCCAGCTAACTTAGATCCGATCTTGCATAAGTTCCATAAGGTATTATTACTTGGATTTGGTTTGATTCCACATTTCATAACTTGAAAATAATATTATCTAAAGTAAATTAAAAAATTATAAATATAAAATGCAATTTTTTAAATAACTTTGACATAAAAAAATAACATCAATCAAATATTAATATTTAATATTTATATAATTTTTAAATTTGATGGTAATTTAGGATATGATAATATGATATTTTGGTTCTATCATTATCTCATACCAGTAGTCTTGCGGTCTCATTTGATAAATAATCACGTGTTTAATTAAAAATATATTTGAATTTAAATATATGTTTCGATATAACCATTTTTTTCTCCTTCTAACATCTCAAATACATGTTTCAATAAAGCCAAATTTCAAAATCACGATTCATATAGAAAAATAAAATCGCTTTAAAAGGCATCGAAAACAACATTTTGCAGAATTGAAATTGATAAACCGACTAATTGATCATGATTTCAAGATTTCCAATTTGTAACAGTGTTCAGCAATGTTTGAAACAGATTCAACGCAGAGTAGATGGATAAGAAGTAAACACTTCTGTACTAGCGTTTGAAATTTTAGCTACTTACATAACACTTTTCAAATGAGATTGTGAAGAAGAAAAAGGTGATGCACATATCAGACAAACAACTGGCATAAGAACGTGAGTTTTACACTTCTTTATATCAGTCCAAAGCAGCCAAAAGGTACCCAACAAACGAGGCACAAATCCAGGCTATTTCAATACAAGGAACCCCAAAAGTAACATTCCATGGACAACTGATACCCGACACACACCTATTATGCCCCGAATCACATGGCAGAGAGACACAATTAATAGTCTAAATCTGTTATATATGCCCAAAATCAGTAATACACAATTACAAAGCAATCTACATATATTTTATATGTTAAGTAACAGTTAGCATTACGAAGAGCAAGCTATTTAGCAAAACTACAAACGAGTAGTCCAAGATTTGGGATGATCATCTATGCAAGGGTGATCTCCAATCTAGATCTTCTTGAGGGTAGTCTTTGTGGAGTTCCTTGGGGGGTATGAAGCAGTCCATGGACAGGCCTTGCACGTTGAATGCAACATCATCAATGGTCCATGACTCTTCCAACCGTGTGACGGCAGGGCCTGTTTTTAGATTGTCCCCAAACCTTGTGATGATCACGGTCGAATGGCCAGCATGTGCAATCATCACACCATCCACCATTCGGTAATCATCAATTTTTGTTGACATTGTGGTCTCCCAATACGTGGGGTGTGTCCCAGGGGATTGAATCCTGGTGAGGTAAGAGTCCTCTAGGTGCACCAGTAGCCCATTTCTCTGGCTGAAGTAACCAAATGCAACGTGCTTGATCATCTCAGCAGTGTTGTCACTCCGGTCAACCAGGTCCTTCTGATCTGCTGAAAGCTTTAGCACGAAACAATCCATGCCTGAGATTTGCTTTTCTCCCATGTATTGTGCCGCACAGAATACAGCAGACACTGCCAATGGGTCCAGTCCCTACAAGAAGAGTACAAGTAAATTGTGGTTTAAGGGTGTGGCACTCACACAGCCACTCACATCACTACTCAGTGGCAAACAGCAATGCCTCCACCTTAGATGCTCATCAAGTCAAATCACTATACTACACATCACGTAGTTCTTCATGGTGGACACTAGAGAGGTACCACATGGTCCAAACCCAACTTTTCCCCACAAAATACTTTATAATTTGACTGTAACACTAAATTCAGTTCTCTGATTTTACTTCATTCCCAACTTTGGTTTAGAGTCTGATAGAATTCATCATGACAGAATTAATTATCTGAAGCACATGTTTGCAATATGGTGATTAAAACAACAAGATCTTAGTCATCTTCGAAGATATATATATTTTTTTATAAGAGAATCTTGAATAAGTAGGTCATGCCAAAATAGTCACACGTGGTCATACCGTAGGTCCCTCCATAAGTAAGAAAAGGAAACAGAGGAATGTGGTTAGATCCAACAAATGAAGGGAATTTCTTAGGAAACAAAGATCCATTATATTGGCCTGTAATGTGTGGAAATTTTTTCGAATATTAATTAAAAGGAACCAAACCCCTCAGCAACCAGCATTGATGAATTTTAAAAAGGAAAGTTCAAAAACGTTAATTTAATTAGGATTGCACATCAGTTACATCAGAGATTTAATTTCACTAACACTTCTGTCATGCACCGCTCATTTCTGAAGTGACTTGTGCATTCATAACTCTTATTTCATGGTCAAGGCTCGATCAAGAGCCACCATAATTTAAAATTCTCTCTCACTATACTGGAACTCGGATCCGATAAACACCACCAACCACACTATTGCAATTAAATATCAACAAATCTTACTTAACCCAAAACAATATAGTACTGCTACCTAGGAACAACATCATCAACACATAAAGAGACAAAGACACTCCACTAACTATAATTTATTAAAACAAAATATCATGGTGAAACTATTGATCGGTTCAGATTACTATAGTTTATGATCTTGCCAATTTTTACTTTTAGTTTTTGCATGACCTCTGTTTAAATCTTGATTTAATTATATTTTCGGTCATTTAAGATAAATTTAATTTTAATTCTTTAAATATGATTTTTATTTTTAAATATTATATATTAGAGACTTGAGTAATTTAACTATTAAAATCATATTTTTTTTTTTCAATTTTTAAGAGATTATCTTTGTCAGATTCATTTCGATAACCATATTCAACGCTTAAATAATAAAAAAAATTAATAGAACTTGAAGACATGTAATCTTAAAAAAATTAAAGATTGCACTTGCCTGAACGGCGCGTCGAAGGGGACGGACGCCGCCTTTGGCGGCGTGTGCGCCAATCCAAGGAGTGTGGCGCCAAGCGACGGTGCCATCACTGCCGGCGACAACCTTCTGAGCGGCGACGACGAGCTCAATCTGCCACTTGTCGGGGAGCATTTGCCATATGACAAAGCAGCCTCTCTCGGAGACTCCGGTGTTGCCGACGTCGTCGACGACCCACATTTCGACCTTACCTGTGGCGAAGACATTTCTGACGGTGGAGTGGAGGTTGCGGCAGCCGGTGGCGGCGGTGAAGTGTTGGATGATATACTGAGCGGAGGAGGAGAGCTGGTTGAGGGGGGCTTGGGGTTTGGAGTGAGGAGGGACAGGGAAGAGAGGGCAAGCGAGAACGCTGAGTAGGATCTTGAGGTCGGGTTTCTTGTGGAAGAAGTGCATCTTTATCCAGTTCCAGTTCCGCCATTTCTTGGAGGAGCTGCTTCTCTTCTCTTGTTCGTTTATGGGCTCTTCCGATAATGTCGCAAGACGACCCATCTTCTTCCTCAGATCACTCTCTCTCACACAGAGGCTGTGGAATGGGCTAATGTATGTAATATATATGCAAACACACTCCCACTCTCAAAAGGAACACCTTCTAAACACACGCATCAAAAGTGCGTGTCTGTGACACACCATCCACCCAACCCTAGTGATCAAAAATTCTAAATATAATAATTATTATAATGAGAGCTACATATTTATTTATCATAATCTATTATTTAATTATATATTCTTTTAACATAAAAATTAACTAATTTATTTGAATGGATTGTAAAAAAACAGTTAGTAATTAGTTGTAACATCATTAAAGTATTAAGGTTGTAGCAGGACACACATATCGTGTATATTAAGGATCCGAGGTCCTGCCACGCATTAAGCATGAGGATTTATAGAATCAGTGTTGGATGCTTGGAACGAGTCTTCTGGTTCACTCGGTGTTCTTGAGAAGGGTTTTGACTCATAGTGGAACTGTTGCTGGTTAACAGCTTTATACCAGTTATTCCATGCTTTCTTTTTCTTTTGATTGGAGGAAGTACCATGCCATGAGCAAATCCACGTTCCTCACACAACTCTTCTCATAATTCTCAATAATAATAATAATAACACTACTATTTGTTATTTATACAGACTAAAGTGCATCATCATTGTTTATTTTCAAATGGCCAAACGCACGTTGTGCATGTCACGTGTTGTGCATCTTTTCTCCCGGTAGCGATGGAATGTGCAAATGCTACAAGTATGGGATGCAAGCCACAGTGTTTGTACAAGTATGAGAAGGACACGCTCAATTCTTAACAATTACTTTCTAATCACCTAATGAATTATTATTAAGAGAGTAAATTAAGCTTAATAGATAGAGATAGAATGAATTATTAAAAGAAAAGTATAGTATAGTAGGCGCGTGGGATTTGAAGTAAGAGTGTGGTGGGGTGGTGTATTTGGTAACCTTGAGGAGAAGAAGGAGCTTTTAAGGGAGGCAATGGCAAAAATGGTATGCGATGCAATGCTGTTGACGTGTCCACATCTTCCACCATTTTCAATAATTCCTTTTCTGGTAGTTCGGTGCCATTTTCACTTTCTTTGCTTTCTTTTGGTTCCTAATTTTTTGGCAAAGATTTAAGTGTCTTCAACTCACGCACTAATGTTATACGGTTGCATTTATTGTTCAGATTTTGAGAAATGTAAAATGGAGTCAGTGGCTAAGCCTCAAGAAGAGAATGAAAAAAAATGGTGGGACAGGTAGCTCTGTGTTTGGGAAATGGCAACTTCTAAACTTCACTTCATAGGATTAGGAGTTCCAACTAAAATGGAAGAAGAAAGTTGTTGACCAAATACATATTTTGGATTATGCAATTGCCACTAACACACAGACAAATGCGCATTAATTTCATCTATTAGGTGGAAATCCAATGCGATAGCGACTTCAAGATCTATATGGGATATCTCAAAAATTGAGATAAGTTTTTTCCGGTAAAAAATTGTATTTTTTTTTTCTATATAGTACTTATTTCTTCAAAATTTAATGATTTCTTATGTTTTTAATGTCCGTAGAAATCTAAAAAAAATGAATATTCAGAAGATTGCGAAACTTCAGTATTCAGAAGAGAATTTAATATCATTGCTAAACTTCAGTATTCAGAAGAGAATTTAATATCATTGCTAAACTCGATAAGAATAGGATGTTATATTTTTATTCAAAATTATAATATAATTCAGATTAATTTTTTTTTCTTCTTTTGAATATACGAATTAAATATGTTTGTACTATAAACCAATAGAGTAGTTATAGTCTGTAGAATGGCTGACTTTTTATGACATGTGGCCCACACACAATTAATTTTGTCGTATCTTCCCACTTTTATTATTTTTCAATAGGTTAGAATTTATTTATTCTCTTGTCAACAATTTCCTTTAAATGCGGAATTATATGATAAACTACGATATTTTATAGAGTGAGACAGTTTTAAATATTATTTTTATTCTTTTTGTTTTCACTTTTTTTTATATTTAATTGTTTCGATTTCCTTATTTCTTTATCATTTACAGATAGAATATATTGAAATTAGTTTTTTAAGGTATGTTTGACTTCTTAAATACTAACTTTTGTGGATAAATTTGTGTTAATAATATATTTATCTACTTATTCAGTTTATTTAATCAAAACAACTTTTTTTTTTTGTTCAGATAAAATTATAAGGATATTAATTGTTCAAGTTAAGGTTTTAAGGGGGAAAATGTCTCTATATACAAGAGTACTGACAACTTACTGGGGTAAGTGGTTCTAAATATGTTAAGATCTGAAGTATGGTGAAAATGGTTGGCAAAAACAATAATTACTCTTGTAAAAAAAACAATTAGAGTACATTAGATCTCATGTATAAATTGATAAGAAGTGTAGAACTCTTAATAACTCCTTGTATTAATAAGAGTGATCATTGGTCAAATTAAATTGCTTTCGGATACAATCTAATCAATTTAGTATATTCTAAATTTATTATTTCAAAATTTATATAGGATCATTTAATTTAATAGGTTAGTCAAATATGAATGGTTTGTGTGGGAGATTAATTTAGGTGGATTATTCGGATTTAGTTTATATTAAGTCAATTTTTGTTATAAAATATACTTCTATTTTAGTTTTAAATGAATGAAACAAATATATTAATTATTTACTAAAAAATTATATGAGTAATTAAAATAATTGTTTTATAATAAACTATGATTTTATATAGTTTACTATTAAATTTAAAAAAACGACCATACTAAAATAAAATTGAAAATTTTTAAAATATATTTATGAATTTATAAATATTAAAATATTATTTTTCGGATTGGATTGGGTGTTTAAAATTATAATTTTCTTTCTCTAAACTCTAAATCTGACTATTATTATTTATTTTACTTAATTTTATTTAGTTAATATTGCTTTCTCTTCCAAACCAAACCTCTTAATAACTCAATTTTATAAGTTCTTCCAAACCGATTTATTTTACTTAATTTATTTTATTTTAGAATATTAATTTTATCAAGTTAAGATTTGAAGGAAAAAAAAGTTGCTGTAACTTTAGAGTGGTAACAACTAATTAGTTAAGTGTTTCTATATTCGGTGTTAAGATTTTGAGTTTAATTTTGGTGAATTAAGAAAAACGAATTACTAAATATGGTGAGGAAAATCAATAATCACTCTGCATCAGTTAAAAGACAATTAGATTATAGTAGTATAAATTGACAATCTATCTTACAAAAAGAGTAGAACATTTCATAACTGCTCATTCTAGGTATGGAAAAAATAAGAAATTTATTTGAGAATGAAGAAGGCTCCAACTAGAAGTTATGTCAATTATTTCTGCTTTTTATTTTAGCACCACATAATTTTTTCCCTGTAGCGCCACAGGTGTGGCAAAACTACAACCTGGTCAAGTATTTTAGATTATATAACTAAAAAATAATTCAGAAATATATTTTGAATTATATAATACAAGATTTTAATCTATAATATATTTCACATTAAAAAATATATTTTAGATTATATAATTTAAAAAACATATTTTGAACTATAAATTTAGGATATATTTTTAAATTATATAATCTATAATCCAAAAATATATTCTGAATTATATAATATAGAATATAAAATTATTTATTTTAAGGCTATGCAGTGTAAAATACATTTCTAGATTTTACAATTCAAAATTCGTACTTTGGCAGCATTTCTTAAAGGTACATGAGTAAACCATAGGGAAGAAGGAAGAAAGAACGTGACAATTATTTCCTGCACCATATCAATTCACCCTATCAAATTCAAAATGTCAGAAATGCCCTTGGCATTTTTGTTTCAAATGAGTCCATGGAAGGTGCGGTTGCAGAGAAGATCTGGAAGAGGATCTTGAAAACGGCACAGACTGAGTAATGGTGGCACCTCACTGAAGTAATGGAGGTTGCCAGAGCTTCTAGAATCATGCTTCGCAATTGCCATTTGAAATGTTATGGGAAGAACCACATTGCCACTGTCTCCTACCCATGATCTTTTTAGGAAGGGGTTATTGGCAGAAGGAATAACTTCTGGAAGAAGGAACCCTAAACCCTAAATAAATTATGGAAAATAAATTTCGAAAGAGGGTGTTTTCTACAATTGAAATTATGAAAAAATATTTGGAAAAAGAAAACCACGAAATTTAACTTTATGAAATAAGTATTCTTGAAACCTACTTTCATAATAGACATTCAACAATAACTTTTCATAATGTCTATTCTAAAAATAGGTTCCAAAATTCTAAATTCAGAACATATTTTAAGATTCTAAGGAAACATCTTCTGAATTCTAGGTCGGAACATTTTAATTAAACACAGGACGACATTTTAGTCATTTTCTTCAACCAATAGGTGCAGGTTAAAAAATGATATGGTGGAGGAAGCATTTGCCTTATCTTGTTCGGGTGAGAAAGAGGCCCAAGATATAAATATGGCACTAAAATAACTGATATTCAAATGGGGGATGAGGGCTCAATAATTTTCTCAACGTTTTTAGGAGATTCAGTCGTTGGAGATTGCCCTTTGGATTTGAATTCTACAACACTTAATTTTTCATCTCCGTTTCGAGCATACAGTAAGTGCAACATGGATAAGTTGTATCGCATCACATGTTATCCATTGGCAGCCAAACATGTGAATTTCATATATTATCAACATCAATTCTTACATACCAAAATGATACTAAAATCTATTATTGATATGATTACTAGATTCAAAGCCCAAACTTATTTAGTCCTTAAGATCCATAAATAAAATGGCCTACTTACTGTGAGCCCATTCCTCCTTTGAATAACGCCATTGAAGTGGTTGAGTGAGAAGATGAATAACGATCTTGAGAGGAAATGGGGAATTTTTTTGTTTCTAAGCTTCCTAAGAACATTCCCACCAAGTGCACTATAGTATTTCGTTGCAACAATTCTCAACAGAGAAAAAATATCCTACAATTTCTCTCATCTGTAAACACAATTTTCCACTTACATCAAAACGCAAGTGCTGGTTGGCATATACCCAGAGTGGGAAAAACAAAGATTACCGTAACATGATAGAGCAGATAAATTAATGTCTACGAATTATTTTAGCTTCGAGTTTGAGTTCTGTAAGTGATCTCCAGCATACTCAACAACAAGCTGACCTCGGACAAGATAGATTAAGGCCGCTCATACAGGTATACAACAATTTGTTGCAACAATTTCTCAAGGAAGACCATGTTCCTAGCCCTAAAATTATCTTCTTTACACTCCTATGATATTTTCTGCAAACCTAAAACCGAAATTCCTTTCATTAGTGTTTATTTCAATGATGCATGCAATACTCAGCAGACTAACCATTTCTCCCCGACATAGCACCAGTATATATTTACAAACAGAAATGAAGAAGATTATGTGGATGTTGAGTGCTATTCGCATTACCAATAAAGGTATATAGATCCTAGTTGTTTTCAATCCTTCTGTGCAATTGAATACCAAATACAGCATTTCTCTCTCATACTAACATGATTTATTTCTCAGAAAAATAAAGAAAGCACACTTCACACGCATCCATAAAAGCAGAACCAGGCTTGAGTGGAGCACAAATGTAAATCAATTAAGTTTACTAAAGAGATGCAACCATACCACCAAAATGTCATTATTATATTGTAGACATTAGCTAAAAATGGTGAAGCCTGTTGGTACGATATGGTTAATAATTTCCACAGTTGGTTGCCACTTAATATCTGCAAGTTTCAAACTTAAAGAACTCTGATCCCTTTTCCCAGTTATGTGAACCACTAAAAAATAGCAAGACCGATATCAGAGTTCAAAATTTGTCAAAAAGACCATCCGATTACCTATCAACCTAAAGTAGACAAGCAATTGCAAATCATCATCTGGCTTCCGTGAATCTTTATAGTTCATATAGAAACCCATCTGCAAACATTGCTAGAAAGCAGAATGGGATTTCCACTCTACATCTGAACTTTTTAAGTTCAGATCCAATCTTTTTTCAAGGTTCAGATAGACAATAAAAAGGGACATCCAGAGGGCATGAGTTAAAATAGTTAAATATAACACAGAAAACTACAGCAATGTTCCACTGTTATGGGCAAGACATATCAAACAAAACAGTGTGATACATAATAAGAGAACCAAGCAATCAAGCTAGTTACAAGTTAGTAAGGAACAGAGCTACTAACTGCGGGAGGAAACAAATTATCTTCGAAGAGAACACCCTGTTGCTTGTATCATACAAAAAGCATTCTGCACAAAAAACCTTATTCACCCGCTTCACCCTCCCAGAGTTCATCACTCCATTCACCCTCACAGAGTTCATCACTCGTTTCAACCTCTTCCTCCTCAGATTCCTCACTTCTTAGCTCATCATTCTGGACCAACGAATAGTTGTCATCATGATTCAATGACCCATCCCCACGATAGAGAAGCCCCGTCTGCATGACACGGTAGAACTTATCTCTATGTCGAGCAAGAGGGTGCGGGTCAACCAGTTTCCCACTCTGGTACCCTTCCTTGAGAGTAACAGTGGTCGTTTTGCACTTCAATGAGAGGTAAAAAATGCCAGGATACCTGGTGAAAATCCGGGTAAACTTATGCGGAAGATTCAACTCTTCCCTCAAGCTCCTCAAGTAGTTCCTCTTGGTTTTCTTGTGCAGAGTCAAACTCAAAATCTCGTGCAGAACCCCAACCACGCGCTTCTCCATCAAATCGCTGTTGGGATCAATCTTGGAGGAATCAGCATAGGGAGAAACATAAGGCAGCTTCTGAAACTCCTCCATCCACGCCCTTACCTTCTTCTGCGCGCCGTAACCCCTCGGAAACCTCATCGGAAAAGCCAACGCCGATTGTCCCCGCTTGAATTCCCGGTACTGGGTCCCACACTCGTTTCTCTCCTGCAGCGCGGAAACAGCGAATTCCTCAGGCCATCGTGCTAGTTTGAGCGAAACGACGCCGTTAGAGGTCTTGACGAATTGAAAGTCGTTAGGGAAGTTGGGGACGAGGGTTTTCTCGAAGGAGTCGGGTAAGCCGAGGTCCCACTTGAGCGCGTGGAGGGATTCGAGGGGTAGGGCGCGTGACCGGGTCATCATGAGGAGCTTGGAGAGGCGTTCGACGGCGTCGTTTTGGTGAGTTTGGTGGAGGGCGAGTTCCTGGGAGTGTAGGAAAAGTGCAGTGTCAGTGAGGCGGAAGCAGGGGAGAGAGGGCCAGCGCGGGTGCGGGAACTCGTGGAAGAGGGTGGGGTAGCGGCGGAGGAAGCGGAGGACGGGGACGGTGAGGCCGAGGAGCTTCTGCCAGTCAGCGACGGATTTGGCCGTGAGGAAGGCGGTGGAGGAGCGGTTAATGGCGTCCTTGAGGAGGCAGGCCGCTTTGAGATCGGTTTCCTTGTCGATGACGTGGTCGAGGGTTCGGTTCTTGACCCATTTCAAACGCACTTTTACTATTCCCCGCCATTGCTGCTTCATCCACGGAATCACACCATTTTTGTTCATCTCCCAACCTGCAACAATCTTCCACAAACCCCTCCTTCGAGTTCACCCATCATCACTGTCTGCCAATGGGTCACTATCCAATAAAATCATCGGCCCAAAATCATAGACATACCGGCCCAACCAAAAACCATATTACTTATTCTTGGAATAATCTAAGCTTTGTAAACACCGATTATTCCATGGAGGAAAAAAAAACACTATAAAAGAAAGTGAGAGAAAAAAATGAAACCTTTAAGGAAAAATCATTAATGTTATTTTATTTTATTATTTTTTACATTTGATATTTTATATTTAAAAACTCAAATTTGGAAAAAATACCACAATCCTCACTCATGAAAGGTTTTTAATATTTAAGAAGGTTAAATATAAACATAATGGATTATATTGTAGTAATTTTTTTCTCATCACATTTTTATATAAAAAGTGAGATTCATACCATTTCTATTCTTACATATTATACTACTTTTCTTCTCGCCTTCTTCCTCATATTTTCCATTTCTACTAAATTTACCCTTAAAATCAATTTACGAAGCTAAAATTATTTTTAATTATATATGTAGATATGTATTTTTATAAATACTTGTATGCTTTAATGTATCATATATCTGGCATACAACAAATTTCCGGCACAAACCAGCCTTAGTTTATATGATTTACACTTACAAATCACAAATTATTAAAAGTACAAACGTTCTGTAAAAAAATATAGAAAAGTACGTTTTTTTTTTTTTCACGTCGAACCATACACATTTTAATTTTATTGTCCGTCTTCCGAATATTAAACTTATTCTTTTAATATTTGTTTTTAACTTCAACTTATTAGTCTACAATAATACATAATGAAAATTTTCTTCAACCTTTTTACCAAAATTACTTTTAAATATAATTATTTTTCTTAATAAGATATATAATAATTAATGCAACCCTTCCATTTATTTTTATTTTTCAATATGTTTAAAATTATGACAAGTTCACTAGTAATAGTAATGGTGTGCATTTTGAGTTTTTTTAGGTCATATATTACTTTAGATTTTGAATATTGAAATTCTTAAAGAAGTCTTTTATATTGAAATCTGGTTCATGATTCTTGAGAAGAGATGATGAATATTTTGGATCAGTTATATATGTTAGTTAGTAAATATATCCAAAGAGTAAATAATTTATCATTGTTAAACACTTATTAAACATGGATGTGTTGGTCCTTGAGAGGTACACTACCATTTGTTTCTGTGAGGATTTCATCAGTGGTAACATTTGATTGAATATTGATTATTTTACTCAGACCATGCATGAACAGAATACTGTTTTCCCTTATCTTTTTCTTTATCTGAAAAAATAGTTTGAATTCCATTATGATTATGATACATGCATTCTTCTGATCTCTTTCCTCACAAGTATGGTGGCTATATGATTGCAGAAAGATGAGGAATCTTCACAGTGTTGTTGTGACCATATATGAATGAATGCATGCTCCTTTCAATTGCTTCCCACAAAAATAGTCCAACCCAATAACATTCTCATAACCCTTTTCACCACTTATCGTTCATCTTATGCTACATTAATTCTTCATATTAAGTCACCACACTCACATCATTATATAGGCGGAATTAACTTTTATTTACATAACTTTTGCTGAAAATAATTTTCAAATAACTGGTTTCATTTAAATAGAATAGAAAATCCCCTTTTATGTAAAAAAAAAGAAATATATATAGTCCAAGAACAAAAAATATTTAACATTTAATCTTATTCCATTTTTCTTCATAAAATAAAATAAAATAAAAAATTGCTGTTGACAGAACAATTGTGGAGAAAGTATGGGTCCTATTTATCTGCTGTGATTTAGATCATGAAGCCCCTGTTGGAAAAGACTGGAGAACAGTGATGGTGGTGTCCTATATCAATGCACTCAAATTAAGGCAAACAAAAAGGGTTGTTCATTCTTAAAGAATTATTCATATGTACAGAAAACTCGAATCTAATAATTAGGTGTTTGCCTGTATACAGTGACTTGTGTGAGACTCTATGAATAAATACATATTCTGCCTTGGAATATTCTCATAATAATAGTTTAATAGTTGGTTTATGTTCCACCAAACTATTTAGAGATATGGAACAAAGATCCACAAAGGTTTAGTTTGAATTGGGCAAACTATATAATAAGCTAAGTAGCTTTCATTAATTCACATTCTTTACTACTATAAATAGCTACCAAATGCTATGACAGTGTAGAAAGCCAAGAACTGAACCTCTACAAAGGAGATGACGAAAGGAGGGAATTGAAGAGAGGCTAGTTATACCATGGCATGCAGGCAAAAGTCCAGGCGATGAAGTATGATTCTTTTCTTTGATTCATTTTTGGTTTTACTATGTGTTTCATCCATGTATTTGTAACAAAATTCTCTTCATCAATCTCTTTGGTTCAAAATGTTAACTTTATACTCAAATATAAAAAAACGATGGTTAAAAATCTAACATTTATTAAAATAAGACTAATTTAGTATAAAAAAAAGATAATCTTCTAATATTTGATTTAATAAATGATTTTATTTTTTAAAATTATAGTTTATTCTAATGAAATTAATTAGTTCTACTATGTTATCCGTAGTCAAATTATTATTTGTGAGAATAATATTTGTAGTTCAAATTAAATCCGTTATTGAACCTTCTATACTATTTATAGTTCTACATACAAAATATTTGTGAGAATCTATTAGAAATTTCGTATTAATTAGAGATAAAATTATTGTAAAAAATCGTGAAACTTAAATTTCCTTTTTAATAAAAATAATTATTAACTTTCACGTATAGATGTGGTTCACTTAAAAAATCCAATAAATTTATTCATGAAATATTAAATTAGAGATAATATGAACATTTTTTATTATCAGAATACAATTTCATGTGCTTAACATCATAAAATTTCAACTTTTCAAAGAGTTATTTAATTCACACAAGTTCACAAATAACTAAGGTTATAGATTTTATATTTATCGTTTGCATTAGACTAAACAATATGGATAAAAGTTCAAATCTATTTTTTCATTAAATAAACTTAAAAATATACTGAAAGATGTATCAAGGAAGGTTAACTTGATCCCAAATGCCTCAATAAATGGAAGAGAAACATGAGCTACATTTTTTTTCAACCTAATATGTTCTCTTAACATAATTGACCATCTTAAACTTAGATTTGTTTGAGAATTGGAATCATTATCTTCAATTTCATCAAACTTGGATGACTGAAAAACAAGATACAAACAAGCTTATTTTCAAAATATAATACCTTTGTGATTCAGGTACTTCACCAGTCAGAGAACCTATACCATGTTTCCATATGACCAAGCAATCATCATTAAATGTTATTGAAAGACTGAATGCATAAATCAATTGGGTAAAAGAATAATTTCAAGAAAGAATCAATTGGCTCAGATAGATTATATTATAACAACAATGAGGGAGGATTAAAACAAAATTTAAATTTAAAGGGGATGAAGTCACTTGACCAGTGCCTTAAGATGCAAACTTTGAATCCATTAGCTCCAGCAACAAGGAGAGAAATTTTGTAAAGGAGAAATGAATAAGAATAAAATTTGTTATTATAAATATGATCTAAGATATCGAGTCAAGTATCCATAGACCCATGACCTTTCAAAAATTGAAAAATACACGGTGTTAAAACACTTGGTAGTGAATAAGGTTGGGTTTGATAGTTGGATTGTTTTGATTTAAGTCTCAAACATTCTTAATTCCCCTTTCATAAAACTTGGAATTGAATCTTCCAAATTAAGACACACGGTTGCCATGTGTATAACTCATTCATTGAGTATCAAATTTCTTATGCATAACTCATTCTTTTGCGGTGTGTAAATTGACTACACCAACTTCAATCATCACATCCTCCTTGGCTGCTATGATTTTCTTTTCTCCTACAAGGTGATACCATTGCTGAAATTTCAATAAATCAACTAAATTTTTATCTTTTATTGAGATAGATACACAAAAACAATCTAGTGATTAAATTGACCATTAAAAAAATTTGGTCACTACACGAAAATATTTTTCCAAATATTTCTCATTATTAGGAGTTAACTTGTTCCTTGTATATTTTCTTCACTATAAATAAGAATATTCATTTGTGTGCACCACACACAAAATTCATTATATGTTTTCTCAATTTCTCTATTCTTAACATGGTAGGGAGCAATAATATTCTCAGTGACCTATGTTGTCACTAATCTTGTCAACAGTCGTCAGTTAAGATTTGAAAGCATACATGACCAAAATCTAAACGTAATTTTCTCATAATCTAAACTTATCAAGTTTTTGTTTATATCTTGCAATGAGTCGGCCACGAGAAATCTTTTCAGTTCTTCTCTTGCACCCTAAACTTTTGCTAAATCTAAGATCATATTTGAGGGGACTACTATTTGGATTACATCAAAGAGATATTGAATGTCATTAACAAAAAGTGGTCTTCTCCAAAAGAGAACGACGTGCTTTAGATAGATACGAGTATTCTCTAAGTTCAACTCACTGTAATAGAACAACAAATAGTTGGAAGTCGTTGCCACTGAAATTTCAGTGGTTATAACCCTAATATAATTCTCCAAACGGTCATCGTTTCCTTGAATCGTAACTACACAAAAATAGACCAAGACAAGTAATTTTTCCAATTCAGTTTAATTGTTATAATAATAGAAGTTTACAAAAAAAAAAAAAAAAAAAAAAGGGCAAAAACGGGAAAGAGCAAAAAAAATAAAAGATAGAATATAGAGGAAGGGGGGGGAGAAAAAAAGAAAAAAAAAAAAAAAGAAAAAACCAAATAGAACAAAAAAGGCAAAAAAAAAAAAAAAAGAAAAAACAAAAAACAAAAGAAAAAAGAAAAGTAG